>Ga0206679_10000021_pt1 | contig 119628 bp, 114 predicted proteins | sample M110012015metaG_FD_155464 | JGI IMG/M metagenome (GOLD analysis project Ga0206679, IMG submission 155464) | Ammonia-oxidizing marine archaeal communities from Monterey Bay, California, United States - M1 100m 12015 | ecosystem: Environmental > Aquatic > Marine > Intertidal zone | place: USA...
CGTGGCCGGTCTGGCCGCCGAGAGCGAAGCGGGACCAGGTGCACGCATCGCCGGCATCGTGGCCTACGCCGACCTACGGCTAGGGGATCTACTGCCCGAAGTGCTCGATGCCCACGTGACAGCCGGCAACGGTCTATTCCGGGGAATCCGTCACGCCATCTCGCACCCCACCCACCCCGAGGTGCTAACTATTCCCGGGCGAGCACCGTCGGGGCTGGCCGCAGACGAGGGGTTCCGGAGCGGAGTTCGCCTGCTGGGCCGCCACGGGTACACCTATGAGAGCTGGCACTACCACTACCAACTCCCGGACTTCGTCGATCTGGCCCGTTCAGCCCCCGACACCACGATCATCCTCGACCACTTCGGCACCCCGTTGGGCGTCGGACCCTGGGCGACTCAGCGCGACGAGATCTTCGAGCAGTGGAAGATCGACATTGCCGAGGCAGCCCGCTGCCCCAACGTGGTGGCCAAGCTGGGCGGCCTGGCCATGCCCGACAACGGCTTTGACTGGCACCTTGCCGACTGTCCGCCGACGTCTGACGAGGTGGTGGCCGCCCACCGCGACCACTACCTGCACACCATCGACTGCTTTGGGCCCGAGCGGTGCATGTTTGAAAGCAACTTCCCGGTCGACAGGGTGTCGGTCTCGTACCACGTGCTCTACAACGCCTTCAAGAAGATGGTCGGCGACTTCACCGATAACGAACGTTCCGCGATGTTCTCCGGCACCGCCTCCCGCGTCTACGCACTCTGACCACGCAAGCAGGACGCCGACCCACATGCTCATCGCCGTCACCCGGGGGGTCAGCCCGGCCATTGCCGACTGTGAGCTGACCCACCTCGAACGCACCCCGATCGACGTCGACACCGCCCGGGAACAGCACACCGCCTACGAGGCGGCCTTGGCCGATCTGGGTTGCCGCATTGAGCGCCTACCGGTCGAACCCGGCCTGCCCGACTCGGTGTTCGTCGAGGACGTGGCCGTCGTGCTTGATGAGGTGGCCGTCATCACCCGGCCCGGCGCCGAATCCCGGCGTGACGAACGCTCCAGCATCGAACGGACGCTCGCGCCGTACCGACTCCTGGCTCGCATCACCTCGCCGGGAATCCTCGACGGTGGCGACGTGCTGGTTGCCGGTCGCGACGTCCACATCGGCATCACCAGTCGGAGCGACCTGGCAGCCATAGACCAGTTCCGGACCATCGTCGGCGACCACGGCTACCGCGTCCACGGAACCGCCGTCCGCGGCTGCCTGCACCTCAAGTCGGCGGTTACCGCCCTGGACGACGACACCCTGGTCCTCAATCCCGACCGGGTCGACGTTGGCGACCTGGGCGACCGGCGCTGCATCTCGGTCGATCCGTCAGAACCCGACGCGGCCAACGTCGTTAGGGTTGGTGGCACCGTGCTGGTCGCCGCCGCCTTCCCCCACACAGCGGAACGCATCTCTGCCGCCGGATTCGCCGTGCGCACCGTCGAGGTGTCCGAACTGGCCAAGGCCGAGGGTGCCCTGACCTGCTGCAGTCTGCTCTTCGAGGTGAGCGCCACATGAGCGAGACTTCGACGCCCACCCCGCTCGACGACCGGTCACTGGGTTGGCTGCGATACCTGCATCGCAAGGCCACCGCCCCTGACGACTGGAGTCGCAACGGTCAACCTCACCCCCACTGGGACGACCGCACCGGCGAACCGATGCTGTCGTGGCACCGGTTCGACCTCGTCGATTCCAGTTACGCCGTGGCCCTCATGGCCGACCGCACCCCGGCATGGCGGGAGCCCTACGCCGAAATCCTCGACGAGTTGGTCGAGCGCCACACATCGTGGTGGGCTGCCTCGGACTGGTTAACCCAGTTCGGCCCAGACCCCGACCGCTCCCGCTACCCAGAGGGTTGGCGCCCGCTCGTGCCCGAGCCCCTGTGGGGCGACTACGACGTGCCCGGTTGGACGGCCAACGGCATCGAGCCGTACGGCATCCAAATGGATCCCATAGCGGCGGACGGCATGTTGTTCTTCAAGGGCTTCTTCGGCCTACTGCTCGGGCTCCACCGCCACGTCACCGGCGATGACCGCTGGAACCAGCCATTCGACATGATCCGTGACGGCGAGCACACGTTCACTTGGACCCACTCCGCCATCTCCTCCCATCTAGCTGACCAATGGAGGAATCAACCGATCGGCGTGCACTGTGAGAACACCAAGATTTGGCCCTATTGACTAAGCGGCGCCGGCCTCGGTCTGAGGCTGCACGACACGCTCATGGGCACCGACCACCACCGGGTGTTCGACCCGTGGTGGGAGCACGCCACGGCCAACTATGTGACATGGCAGGACGGCCGACCCGTAGCCATGGACCTCTACTACGACCCGGTGGTCGACGAGCATGTGCCCAGCCCCATGGGGCTCCTGGCACCAGTCTGGTATCTAGCACCACAACGACCCGACGTTGCGCGTTCCGTCTGGGAAATGGCCGTGGCTCTCACCGGGCTGGACGGCGACGCCACTCCGGTCGGACTCGAGGATCCCAACTTCGCCTCGTTGTTGGCCATGCAGACCAGCGAGTTTGACAACGGAAGGATCCGCGAGCGGATGTGGGCGGTCCTCGACGACATCCACGAACCGACCTGGGACCACGACCTCGGCGAGTTCACGTTCGGATTCGGACTCGGCGAGCCACACCCGCGGGGTCAGTTGAACGCCAGGGTCATGGCCGGCTGGGTATGCCAACCGGGTGCCTGGAGTCGGATATTCGCCGAGAATCCCGTCGACCGGTTCACCGAACCGACGATCACCGGAGTGAACTTCCCCGACGTCGCGCTCAGCGAGGCCTGGTGGGACGGAGCGGTCCTCCATCTCGCCGCTCAACCTCGAAACGCCTCGCTCTCTGGAACATGTACGTCTGTTCGGGTCTCCGGTCTACCCACCGACGGTTCATGGGCCCTGATGTGCTCCGACGGTTCCGCCACGTCCCTCGACGTCTTAGGCGGGGCCGTCGATCTCGACCTCATCGTCGACGGCAGCCGGCACACGCTGAGCCGGATCTGACCAGCCTCCGAACGCTGTAAACGGCTGACGATTTGTCAACCCCGTCATGACTCTGATGAGATCAGATCTCCAGCGGAATCAACCTGATTCCACACAGGCGGAAGGCGCAATCAGATGTCTCAGACGATCCACGTGGGATTTCCCTGCCAAGAGGGCAAGGGCCCGGAACTCCTCGAATTACTTAAGGGCGCCCTCGTTGAGACCCGGGCCTGGGACGGCTGTGAAGCCGTCGAAGTGTTCTCCAACGCCGACGACCCGGATTTCGTGATCCTCTGGGAGACCTTCGCCCAACGCTCCGACCATGAGGCCTATCTGGCATGGCGAATTGAGACCGGCCTCCCCGAGGCACTCGGCCCGTACCTGACCGGCGGCCTCGAGGTCACCTACCTCGCCGCCCACCCCGACGTCTGATCCCCTCCGGCCCATAGGCCGGGATCGACGTAGCACCGAGGACACACCGCGACCGCTGTCAGCATCTGATGCCACGGGGAATCGTCACTGACCTCGACCAGTAACCGCTGCACCTACTGGAGTAGGTACGAGCCAATATTCGACCTCGCCTGACCGGACACTCCCCGAACGGAGGGCGGCCCGTAGCCTCCCGGCGTGCACGACTTCGACGCCGACAACGAGGCCCTCGTCAGGGCTGTCATCAACCACGCTCTCGAGCGGATGACCGACGAGCCTCCCATGCAATCGGCGAAGAGCGCCGACGAACTCCGTGACCTCGTCGGCCAGACCGTCACCGCGGAGGGACTGGGTGGCACCGAGGCGCTCCGCCGCTATGTCGAACACCTCGCCCCGAGCAACATCGCGGCGGACAACCCCCGCTATCTGGCCTTCGTAGCCGGTGCACCCACCCCGGCGGCCAGCGCCTTTGACTTCGTGGTCGGCACCTCTTCAGTAGCGGGTTCGAGTTGGCTGGACGGCGCCGGAATGGTCTACGCCGAGAACCAGGCATTGGATTGGATCGCCGACCTGGCCGGCCTGCCCGAGACGGCCGGAGGTTGCTTCGTCACCGGCGGGACAATGGGGAACCTGTCCGCGCTGGTCACTGCCCGCGATGTCGCCAACCGGGCCCGAATGACCGGCGGACAGGACCGGCCGATCCGTTGGGCGGTCGTGGCATCGGCCAGCACCCACGCCTCGATCGACTCGGCAGCGCGTGTCATGGACGTCGATGTACTCCTCGCCGACCTTGACGGCGAACTGCGCCTCACCGGTGATGCCGTCACCGCGACCATCAACGGTCGTCCCGCCGGGACCGAAGTGTTCGCCGTGGTGGCCACCGCCGGAACCACCAACGTGGGAATCGTCGACGCCCTCGACTCGGTGGCCGACGCCTGTGCCGCTTCCGGCGCCTGGTTCCATGTCGACGGCGCCTACGGGGGTGCGGCTTTGGCTGCACCCTCGGTCCGAAACCTCTACAACGGGGTGGAGCGTTGCGATTCGCTTGTCGTGGATCCCCACAAGTGGCTCTTCTCCCCCTTCGATTGTGCGGCTCTCGTCTACCGGGAGCCAGCGGCCGCCCGCCGGGCCCATACCCAGCACGCCGGCTACCTCGAACCACTCATGGACGACACGGTGTTCAACCCGTGCGACCACGCCCACGTATTGACCCGCCGCGCCCGCGGAGTGCCATTCTGGTTTTCGCTCGCCACCTACGGGACCGATGCCTACCGGGACGCCATCGAAGAGACGCTGACGGTCGCCCGAGCCACCCGTGATCTCGTGGTGGCTGCCGACCACCTGGAACTGATCGTCGAACCCGAGCTGTCGGTCGTGGCCTTCCGCCGCCACGGATGGGGTGCGGACGACTACCAGGCGTGGTGCGACCGACTGATCGCCGATGGGACCGCCATGCTCACCACGACCACGTTCGACGGCGAGCCGGCCATGCGCGTGTGCATCGTCAACCCCCGGACGACCATCGACGACCTCGCCGAGATCCTCGCCACCCTTGCCCCAGGCGCCTGATTCTCCAAGCCCGCTGCGTTCAGATCTCATCACGAGACAGGGCTACCGCGCCGTCCCTAGATCCAACCGACAGGCTTTTCGTGCTGCCACCGATCGACGCTACGGTCGCCGTATGGGACGAATCTCGAGAACGGTCACGTTGGCCAAGGTGTCGTGGCAGGTATTACGGAAAGACCGGGAGCTGCTCGTACTCCCGGTGCTCTCCTTCCTGGTATCCGTCGGGGCGCTCCTCGTGCTCTGGCTTCCGACCCTCGCAGCGACTGATCTCTCCGGCCTCTCATCAGAGGAAGGGCAGGTCGACCCGGTGCTGGTGTTCGCCGGTATCGCTAGCGCCCTGATCCTCAGCGTGATCGGGGTGTTCTTCAAGGGCGCCCTGGTGGCCGGAGCCCACGAACGGCTCTCGGGTGGCGACCCCACCGTGAAGTCGGCGCTGAGCCGGGCCTTCTCCCACCTCGGCGGCCTGCTGCCGTGGGCGCTCCTCACGGCCACTGTGGGCCTCGTCCTCTCGGCACTCAGGGAACGCTCGGGCCGACTCGGTCAGTTCGCCGTCAGCATGATCGGTATGGCCTGGGAGGCAGCTTCGTTCCTCGTCATCCCAGCCATCGTGGTCGATGACCACCGTGCGGTCAGTGGCCTTAAGGCCTCAGCGTCGCTACTCAAGCGCACGTGGGGAGAGAATCTCGCTTCCCAGATCGGGTTCGGCCTCCTGGGACTGGCTGCCATGCTCCCGGCGATCCTCGTGGTGTTCCTGGCCGGCCCCGTCGGTCTGGTAATCGCCGTGCCCTGGGTGGCGTTGGTCGTCGTAGTGCTGACCGCTCTCGGAGCTGTTTTCCAGACCGCGCTCTACCTCTACGCCACGACCGGTTCGATTCCGGACGGCTTCCAGGGCGCAGGCCTGACCGAGGCGTTTGCCACTCGCTGACGATTACAACACGCCTCACACGACAGCTTTCGAAATGAGCGTGGTAGCCACACAGCTGATGGACTTGGCACACGGAGCCCTACTTGGCTTATCCGGGACGCGAGACGGCCCCCACCGAAGTGGGGGCCGATCGCACGGTGGGAAGACCGTGTCCAGCGGCGGCTCCTCAGCCATCCGCCAGTGACTCCAGCCTAGGGAATCGTTGCACCCGGCCGTGTTGGCGGCCCATTTCGGATCAATCTGACTCCGCTCATTGGGGGCTCTCGCCGTAGTCCTTCCACGGTGCGTCGCGTTCCCTGATGACCTCGCGGAAGCCCTTGTCGTCGAATGATTCGGCCCACCGGTAGGCCTCCTCGGTGTGACGGGTCACCCCGTCGAAGAACGTGCCCAGCATCTGGGAGGTGCGAAGCCCCATGTTCTCGTAGGCCTGATTGACGAGCAGCTTGTTCAGCGCCAACTGATTGGCCGGAATGTGACGGAACCGCCGGGCCTCGGCTTCGGCCTCCGCCGAGAGTTCGTCGGGCCCGTAGACCTGAGACACCAGACCGATTCGATGGGCCGTCTCGGCGTCGATGGCCCGACCGGTCAGAAGGAACTGCTTGGCATGTTCGAGGCCAAGTCGGTACACCCAGAGCATGGTGGTCGGAGTGCCGAAAATCCGGCTGGGGGCGTACCCGATATGGGCGTCGGATGCCATGTACAACAGATCCGCGCACAGGATCAGGTCAGTGGCACCACCGATCGCCCAACCCCGGATCTCTCCGATTACCGGCTTCGGGCACTCCCACACCTTCATGAACCGCCGGACGTTGTTATTCATGAACTGGTAGTCGCGGACCGGATCCCAGGCGCCTTCCCGTGGTTCGGGGCCCTTCGCCCCGTAAGGCGTGAACCATCCCTCCTCGTCTCCCGACGACGCACCCACTCCCGTCCCGGCCGTCAGGTCGTAGCCAGCGGTAAGAGTGCCGCCCGAGCCCCGAAGCACCACGGCTACCACGTCAGGGGATTTCGTCGCCGCATCAATTCCGTCGGCGATGCCCTGGATGACCGCATCGGTCAACGCGTTTTTCTTATCCGGACGGTTCAACGTGATGATCGCCAGGTCATCACGTTCTTCGTACAGGACCGGCGCTCCGCCGGTTTCTGGGCCACCGGTGTCTCCGTCAGTCTCAAAGTCACTCATGCCGGACAGCCTCGCGCAGCCCGCTGAATCATCCGACCACTACGCCTGACACCCCGGCCAAGACCAGACCCAGGCCCAGTAGTTGTGGTGGCCTGACGACATCGCCGAACACCACACGGCCAACGGCCACGCTCACCGCCGGGAACATCGCGCCGGTCACCGCCGCGGGAAGGGCGTCAGCCTGGACACCTAGGACGTACAACGCAGAAGCAATGCCTCCGAACGTTCCTGAGGCCAGCGGAGGCCAGCGGACCCCTTTCGATGGCAGCACCGATTGGCGGAGTGCGACGGCCAGCAGGACTGTCAGGATGCAGGCCACCAGTCGCTGGGCGGCGGCCGGCCACGGGCCACTGGCTGATGACGTGTCGATCAGCACGGAGAGTCCAAGCCCGTAGCCGAGGCCCGACGTCATCCCCCACAGAAACCCCTGTCGAACCCCTACCGTTGCACGGCCGCCCACGGTGACGAACACCAGACCGAGTATTGCCACCCCGACGCCGGTGAAGGCCAGAATCGACGCCTCCTCGCCGCCGGATACCGCGACGCTGAACGGCAGCACCACGGTCATGGTGGCCACCAACGGAGAGACCACCGTAGAGGAGCTACGAATCACCCCCCCGAGGTAGGTCACCATCCCCACGCCGAACCCCACCCCCGACAGTGCGCCGCGGGCGAGGTCGGGCCACAGGAACTCGCCGGAGAGGGCCAGCGCGAACACCAGCGCTGTCGCCGCCGCCACGCCCTGGGAGACCACGCCAACGGCCAGCACCCCTGCAGCGAGCGAGCCCTTCCGACCGAACATCTCAGAGCACCCGACCGACATAGCGCTGAGAGCACCGAGCAGAGCGCCCATCAGAAGACTCTCTCCATGCTCGACATCACCGGGCTGAACATCGCTGGACAATAGGCCCCTTGTCCACAGACACCTAGTGTTTCTCGATCAGATGCACCGCCTCCCGGAGGACCCGATGACGACGCTGTTGGACGGGGGTATGGGCCAGGAGTTGATTCGGCGTGGGTCACCCCGCTCAGCCGAGTTCTGGTCAGCCTGGGCACTGATCGAGGATCCGGATCTTGTTCGAGGCGTACACGCCGATTATGTAGCTGCGGGCTGTGACGTACTGACTACCAACAGTTACTCGACGTTCGCCAACAGGCTGGAGCCTCATGGTCTGGGTGGACGGTCTGATGAGCTGTGCCGGGCCGCCGGCCGCCTTGCCCGGGAAGCCGCCGATACATCGGAGCGTTCCGTCCGAGTCGCCGGTTCACTGCCGCCACTCCGCCACAGCTACAACCCCACACCGGAGGCCACCTACGAGGAACTGCTGGACGAGTACACCGTCATGGTCGACCAGCTCAACGAACACGTCGACGTCTTCCTCTGTGAGACCATGGGTGCCCTCCACGAGGCTCGGGCCGCCACTGATGCCGCACGAATCAGTGGGAAAGAGGTGTGGACCTCGTTCACCCTTCAGGGCGGGACCGGCCCCCACCTACTGGATGGCACATCCTTCGACCGGGCCTGTAGCGAGACCCAGGCTGACCTCTACCTTCTGAACTGTTGTCCACCTGAACAGATAACCGAGGCCCTTCCGGTACTTCGTGACGCCACCGATCGGCCGTTGGGCGTCTACGCCAACGCGTTTTGCGACATGCCGCTGGGCTGGCGGGGCCGTGATGGAAGCCCCCTTCCCTCCGCCCGGACCGACATGGGTGCCGATCCTTACACCGCGATGGTGCTCTCGTGGGTGGAGATGGGCGTCGATGTGGTTGGCGGATGTTGTGAGATCGGACCCAACCACATCGCTCGGATCCGACAGGCACTAGACGCCTGATCTACGGCTACCTCAACCGATCAGGACGCCAGGACATGGCGTCGCGACACGAGGTCGTTCACCTCGATCTCGTTGCGGAAATCCACAGAGGCAGCGTCGGTGTCGGGGTCCAACGGCGTACCTGTGCCGTCAGCGACCCGCGTCATCATGTGGAAGTTGGCACTCACCGCCACGGCATCGACCAGAACGTCGGCTCCAGCGACCGCCAAGAGTTCGTCACGTACCGCGGCCAGGGGCCCCGGCTCTCCTTCCCACATGGCTTCGGTCAATCGGACGAGCAGATCACCGTGTCGAACTCCGCCATCACCGTTCCCGGAGCCGGCGATGGCTTCAAGGGTCACCTCATTGTCCTGATGGAGACCGCTCAGACCGAGCAGCAACGCGTGACTGGTCGTTCAGTAGAAGCATTCGTTCAGCTTCGACGTGCGGGCGGCGATCAATTCCATCTGGACCCGCTGCAGCGAGAACCGGTCCGAGACCACATCGCCGAATACCGCCCGACCCTCCAGGTAGTGAGGCGTCGAGAGCCGTGACCTTGCCTTCAGTTCCGAAGGCACGCCGCTGAGCGCTCGCCAGACGTTCGGTCCTCCTATGTCGACTGTCGGTACCCAGTGCAGGCGTACCTCGGCGCCGGCGGGCGCCTGCCCGTCGGGTTCTCCGGGCTGCGCCTCCGGCATCGGCACGCGATCCAGTTCCAGGGCGTCGGCAAACCGGTCGATGCAGTTCACCTGGGCCACGATCGACACCACCTCGACGTAGGCCAGCGCCTCCACGCCTCGGCCGAGAATCGAGGCATGCCACTCGGAGGTCAGGGTTCCTGGGTGGTTGGTGAGCCGCCAGACCACGTCGACCACAGGGTCGGGCAGCGGATGGTCATCCGGAATCAGCCCATCCACCGCGGACGGTGACTCCCACGGGGCGAGCGTGTCGGCGTCGCGGGCCCGGCGTACTTCGGTAACCATGGCAAGTCGTTGCGTTCCGGTCCACCATGTTCCCGCACTGGACCATTCGGCCATGGCCTCCCCATGCGCAGCATCCAATTCATCACGAATTGGCAACTCGGTCGTGTAGGTCGGCACGGCCTGATTCTTCCAGCCCGGAGCCTGCGAGTGGGCACCCGACAGGATTCAGGCAGGTCGAAGTGCTATCCGGACTCCGCCGATCATCAGATCGGCAGATCGCTTGGAACGAAACTCGAGACCGGAGACGCCCTCCCCACGACCATCCGTCGGCTCCACGAAACGGATCTCGCCCTCGTCAAGCGACACCGCGTTGCCCGAGCGAGACACTCCCAAGGCGCCTGCCCAACGATCAGCCATGGCCGCCGGTGCGTCAGCCTGGACCTCGACGGCGACGAGATCTGAGACCACGCCAGTCCGTACGTGGTCGCTCCAAACCGGTCCGGCCCACGGCCAGTCTGCCCAGTTCTCGGTCTCGTCGATCGAGAGGATGGCACCACCGACGTCTTTGGGATGGATATGCACACCTTCGATGCCCGGCATCTTCGCCTCCAGAACGATACGAATACCGAGATCAGCGAGTCGACGACGATCTCCGGCCAGGTCATCGGTCTGGACGAGGACCATGTAGCCGCCATCCCCATCACGGCGTTCCAACTGTCGACCGGCGGTCGTTCCGGTCGCCGTCGGGGAGACGACCTCCAGGAGGCACTCCCCCACCGGGAACAGCACGTTTCGGAGGCCGAACTGCGATACCCCGAGATCATGGACGCACGGTTCCAGGCCCAGATGGGCGATCAGATCACGCTCCACGAGATCGAGGTCGTGGGCCACCAGTGCCACCTGCCGCAGTCGAAGAGTCACGGCTACGAAGGTAACCCAACGACCGGCCGGCCTCATCGTCGTTGCTACGGTCGGCCGGATGCAGACCCGTCGCCTCGGTCGGACCGACCATCAAAGCAGCATCGCCATCCTGGGCGGTGCGGCCTTCGCCGCCGACACTTCCGATGAGTCAGCCGTGTTCCTCCACGAGGCGATCGACGCCGGGATCAACCACCTCGACATCGCCCCCGGATACGGCCTCGCTGAACGGGCTGTCGGCCCTCATATCCCGGCGCTCCGGGACCGCCTGTTCGTGGCCGGCAAGACTGCCGAGACCGAGCGCGACTGGGCCCGCACCCGTCTGCGACGCACGCTCGACCGACTGCAGGTCGACTATCTCGACCTCTACCAGGCCCACGGCGTCACCTCCCTGGAGGTCCTCGACCAGCGGGCCGAGGCGTTCGAGGTCATTCTCGAAGCCCGAGATCAGGGCCTGACCCGTTTCGTCGGCGTCACCGGCCACGATCTCAGCGCCCCGCGGGCCCACCTCGAGGCGGTCCGCCGCTACGACCTCGACACGGTGATGTTCCCCGTCTACCCGCGGGTCATGGCTGACGCCGACTACCGGGCCGACGTCGAGGCGCTGCTGGCTGAGTGCATTAACCGCGACGTGGGCGTCATGGCCATCAAAGCCGTGGCCTGGCGACCTTGGGGAGACCGAACGCCGGATTTGCGCACCTGGTACGAACCGCAACGAACCCCCAAGGGGATTGAGGATGGGGTCCGCTTCGCGCTGTCGACCCCGAGCATCGATGCTTTCTGCACGCCCAGTGACAAGGCCATCGCCCGACTGGCGATCGCTGCCGCAGAACAGCTCGAGCCCATCGACGCCACCGAATGGACGGCCCTGCTGTCGACCGATGAGGCCTTCATCTTCCCCCTGGCGGACCACGCAGTACCGGCCTGGGGTTGAGTAACTCGTCTGGCAGACCGTCCCCCGATACGTGACAGAATCTCCGTTCGTCTTTCCTCATCAAATGAAACGAGCAACGATCCATGGCAGCGATGCAGTTCAAGGGATCCATCAAGGGACGCGAACTCCCGGCGATGGATGAGTTCGACGCCAACGCATTCCTCGACGACTTCGCCGTCTCCGAGGACCCCGACAAGCCGATCACCGCCGGGTGCTACCGCCTCGAGGCAGGCCAGTCGATGACCTACACGTACACGTACCACGAGATGAAGTTGATCGTCGATGGTGAGATCACCATCGCCGACGACACCGGCCAGTCGATCACGGCCACCAAGGGTGACCTCTTCTACTTCCCTCCAGGCAGCACCATCACGTTCTCTACCGAGGACTACGGCGTGGGCTACTTCGTGGGGCAGCGGGGCGTCGGCGAGGCCTGAGCCAAACACGGAAAACTCCACCGAAATTTCCTACGACCACTAAACGCCCGGTTAGATATCGAAACTCGTACGCTTACCCCTGCCGGTTCGACAACCGACCCGGTCTAGTTCAAAAGAAAGCGATACCTGAATATGCCGAATGGCACCGTGAAGTTTTTCAATGCAGAAAAGGGCTACGGGTTCCTCTCCGTGTCCGGTGAAGAAGATGTCTTCGTTCACTACTCCAACATCGAGGGCGAGGGCTACCGCAGCCTCGACGAGGGTCAGGCCGTCGAGTTCGAGGTCGGCCCCGGCCGCAAGGGCCCTGAGGCTCTGAACGTCCGCAAGGTCTGAATCCGAACTGGTGGGCTGGCCCTGGCGTTAGCCTGAGGCCACAGCCCAACCCGCTGCACGCTTCCCCTTCGGGGTGAGGTGGCAGAGAACCCGTCCCACGGGACGGGTTCTTTCGCGTCCGGGCTCGGATCAGACGCTCTCGTCGTCGAGCCCCCGATAGCGCCGAAACCCCGGTACGGCGCCGACATGCAATCCCCGCACCCGACCCATGCGGTCCGGCAAATCATGCCGACCAGACCGTGCCGCCCGGATGGTCAACCACAGAACGGCCCCCAGGGCGATCCCCCCACCGACCAACGTCTCAGCCGTCGGCTCTTCCTCCTGCCAGATCCAGACCCACAACGGGGCCATCACGACCTCGGAGATGAGGAGCAGGCTGACGTCGGCAGGCGGCACGAACCGGTGGACGTAGTTCCAGATCGGGGCGAAGATCCCGATCATCAGGCCCCCGGCGATGAAGGCCATCCAGAGGTCGAATGCCGGAACACCCACACCGGGGCCCGAGGCCGCCACCAGCCCGGCCACCACAGCAGCTGTTGAGCCGCCGATGAGGATCGGCACCCCGGGATCACGCGCCGGGGCACTCCGAATCAGAACCGCGTAGCCGCCGAGAGCCACAGCCAGAAGAACCGAGAGGAGGATCCCCACCGGGTCGCCTACACCCACGTTTCCGCCCACCATCACCACGACGCCGATTCCGGCAGCCACGATGGCCCACAACGTGTCCCGGCTGACCGGCTCACCGAGGAACACCCGACCGAGAATCGCCGCATAGAAGGGGCTCGTCGACTGCATCAGCAACACGAAAGCCGCTGAGATCCGGCTGAGCGCCACAACGAAGAGGGTGAACATCGCAGCCAACAGGAACCCGGCGAGTACCTGTCGAACGCCGGCATCCATGACCGCACGGACCGGACTACGACCTGCCGCCAGGATGATCACGAGCGACACCGCCGCTGCGAAGAAGCTGCGGTAGGTGAGGTACTGCCACTCGTCGGCCTCATGGAGCGCCCGGAGGGTGAGCGGTCCAAAGCTGAATGCCACTCCACAGAGCAGCACGGCGACCGAACCCTGGAACCGATTGAGTGTGGGCGCCATCGGCCTACTGCTCCTGAGGGGGATCCACTGGGGCTCCAGCGGCCGCCGGACTCTAGATGACCGGATCCAGCACCTCCGACCAACTGGGGTGTCGGAGGTGTCTCTAGTCACCCACCCGGGGAACCAGCCGCTGGCCCGGTAGTCTGTTGGTACGCCGATGGATAAACCTCGGTGGGTTCGCTGACGGGAGATGGTTCCCCGGTCGAGGTGAACCACCCGCCCCGCCGATCAGTGCCGGGCGATCCCATCAGAAGCCTTTCTGAGGCAGGCCCCACGAACCGCGGGCCGGAGAACACATGTCATCCCCAACCTTCGCCGATCTCGGCGTGCCCTCTGCGATCTGCGATGCGCTCAGCGCACAAGGAATTACCTCGCCGTTCGCCATCCAGGCTGTCACCATCGCCGACGCCCTCGCCGGTCGCGACGTCTGCGGCCGAGCCCCTACCGGCTCCGGCAAGACCCTCGCCTTCGGGATTCCCCTCGTAGCGTCCGTGGGCCGCGCCGAGCCCCGTCGTCCCCGCGCACTCGTGCTCGCCCCCACCCGGGAGCTCGCCGAGCAAATCCGCACCGACCTGCGAACCTTCGCCGGCAAGGTCCGGGTCGGCGTCGTCTATGGAGGCGTCGGTTACGGCCCCCAACTCAAGGCCCTACGTGACGGCGTCGACATTCTCGTCGCCTGTCCAGGTCGCCTCGAGGACCTCATCGACCAGGGCGCCGTGAATCTCAGCGACGTCGACCGGGTCGTCCTCGACGAGGCCGACCGGATGGCCGACATGGGCTTCATGCCCGCCGTCCGACGCCTGCTCAACCAAACGTCCGACGACCGCCAGACCGTGTTGTTCTCGGCGACGCTGGACGGCGACATCGCCAAGTTGACCCGCGACTACCAGAACGATCCGGTGCGTCACGAGGTCGGCGACGAAACGCCCGACATCACTGCGGCCACCCATTTCTTCTGGACGGTCGACAAGACCGCCCGGGTGGACCTGACCGCCGAAGCCGTGGCTGCCGCCTGGCCGGCCATCATCTTCTGCCGGACCCGGCACGGCGCCGACCGTCTCGCCAAGCAGTTGGCCCGCTCCGAGATCAAAGCCGCCGCCATCCACGGTGGACGCAGCCAGAGCCAACGCACCCGAGCACTCGCCGACTTCACCGGTGGCCGCGTGCACGCACTGGTGGCCACCGACGTGGCGGCCCGCGGCATCCACGTCGATGGCGTGGCCTCGGTCGTCCACTACGACCCGCCCGAGGATCACAAGGCCTACGTCCACCGTTCCGGTCGAACCGCCCGTGCTGGTCAGGACGGTGTGGTGATCTCCCTCATCCAGCCCGACCAGAAACGGGACACCCGTCGCCTGCAGCGCGACGTCGGCCTCGACGAGCCGGTAACGAGCCCCGACCTGGCCACCGTCCGGGAGTTGACTCCGCCGGCCGTTCGACAGCTCGCCCCCGCCGAGCGCGAAGAGCGACGTGCCAACCGTGGCGACGACCGGTCGCCCGACTACCAACCCCGCCGAAACCGCTCGAACGGTAAGCACCGCGGCGGGCCCAGGCACGGCTCCGGCAACGGCAACCGCAACCGCAACCGGAACGACAACCGGGCCGACGGCGGCAACCGGGGCGACGGCGGCAACCGCCAGGGTGGTCCAAAGCGAAACGGCAAGCCTGGCCAACGAAACGGCGGGCCCAAGACAGGTTCCGGCAAGCAGGGCGGCCACAAACACGGCGGCCAGAACCGCAGCCATGGCCAGTCGGAGGGTCACAAGCCCGGAGGCCAGCGTTCCGGTGGACCGACTCGCAACGGCGGTAAGCCCGGCCAGCGTCGAAGCGGAAACTCCAGCGGCGGTCAGCGTCGCAGCGCTGCCTGATCGCTCACCGGACCCTCATCTGGCCAACACCGGCCACATACGGCATCGAGTGGAGACTCTCGCCATGCGACTCTCCTACCAGTCGACTCCTCTGTCGACCCGGCGATCCATTGGGCAGCCTGTCGGGCTTCTGCTCCTCGGCCTGGTGGTCGGGGCCTGTGGTTCGGCAGGGGCTGGATCTGAGGCGCCCAAAGAGACGATCCCACTCGCCGAATCCGAGACTGACCGGCGAGAGGTGCGGGAATCGACCCAGGAGCGGTTCAACTCCTGTCTGGATGAGTCCGGCTACGAATTCCGTGGCTTTGCCGGAGACGAGGGCGACGCAGTGGTCATCGAGGACCCCGGATATCAGGAGGCGCTGAGCCGTTGCTCCGCCGAGTCGGGCATCGCCGACCTCCGCAGCGGGTTCGCTGAATCCCGGGGCAACCGCACTCCGGATCAGATTCGGGCCGACAACGAGGTCATCCTTGACGTGGTGGCCTGCCTTCGCAGGAAGGGCATGGACCTCGATAATCCGGTTCAGGACGAAACTGGTGCCCTAGATCTGCGATCCTCCCTCCGCTCCTCTGATGTCGACCCACGCGAAAGCCAGCAGGCACAGGACTGCATAGGTGAAATGCGGCTCCGTCGCCAGCAGAACGACTAATCGTCAGGCGACGGACCTCCGTTGGGCCCTCAGGCCACGGACAACAACCGATCGGCATACCAACTGGCGAAGCGGGCCACATTGGGCTCCAGATACGAAAATCGCCCCTGCTCCGCGAAGGGCGACTGCATTCCCCGATGTTGCCGCTCGAGCATCGGAATGTCCTCTGCAATCGCTACGTCAAAGCGTTCGTAGTAGGCCTCCGCTACCGCCGCGAACCGATCCAGAGCGACCGTCTCCGCCGGAAAGCACACGACCTGTGCACATCGGCACCGGTTCGGACCGTCGGGGTACACCTCGTACATCCACATCCCCTCGGCTCCCGTGGCGATAACCAGCGTCGGATGCAACCACGAGTACCGGACGCCGCCAGCCTCACGGTCGGTCAGTGCACCGATCCTCGGTAGAGCCTTGGCCTGATCCGCCTCCAGGAGACCACCGGTGCCCTGCGTGGTGCTGGAGTGCGTGGCCCATGCCCCGACCACATCCTCGGGCTCGTCGGGGTCGTCGTAGGTGTCGCTGATGCTGCCCGGATGGACGTACGGCAGGTGGTAGTACTCGTTGAAGACCTCGGCGAATTCCTTCCAGTTGCAGTCCACAGTGAACTCGCGTCGACGGGTCGTCACCAGTGAAGCCAGATCCCAACGAGCGTGAATGACGCCGAAGTCACCCAACCAGTGGTCGATCGACGGCGGTGAGGCCTCGAGACTCACGAAGGCGAACCCGTGACGCTCGGTCACCGCAAACTCGTGAAGTCCGTGTTCGTCCCGGTCGAAGTCTTCGGTCTGATGCATATTGGGTGCGCCGAGGAGACGACCGTCTAGCCCGTAGGTCCAAAAATGAAACGGACAACGCATCCGGGTGCAGTGTCCCTCCCCGTCCATTACCTGCGTCGATCGATGACGGCACGTGTTTGCGTAGGCGCTGAGGGCCCCTTCGTCATCTCGGACCACCACCACCGGGACTCCACCGAGGTCGATTGCCGCATAGTCACCGGTTCCTGGCCAACGATCGCTCCGACCGACCCCCACCCATCCCTGTCGGAAGATCACTTCCGCCTCAAGGGCGGCGACATCTGGATCCACGTAGCAAGCGGCCGGTAGAGAATGGCCGGTCGCCGACGTTCCGGTACAGCGGCTCAGCGCCTCGGCCAGATCGCCGGAAAGTCGTCCCCCCGAACCCATACGCGGATTGTAGGAGCAGCGGACCCCCGGTCACCTACGGTTCGGGGATGTCCGACACCACCCCTACCCTTCTCGAACTCACCTTGGACGAAGTCGAGGAAACCACCCGAAGGAGCCTGATACGCCACGGGGCCGGACACGACGTATCTGCTCTCGTCGCACGAGCCGTTCGTGTGGCCGAAGGCAACGGCAATCGCATCTGCGGCCTTTACTACCTGGAGAGCTACTGCCTGCAGCTCGAGTCGGGACGAATTGACGGTGTCGCTGAACCGGTGGTGACTAACGACCGGCCCGGTGCCGTCCGCGTGGACGGACGGCTCGGTTTTGCCCAATCCGCGTTCGCAGCCGGATTCCCGGCCGCCGTGGACGCCGCCAGAACCAACGGGATCTGTGGCATGTCTGTAGAGCACACCCACACCTGTACGTCGCTCGGGTACTTCACCGAGCAGTTTGCACGGGAGGGCCTGCTGGCCATCGGAGCCACCAACGCCTCCCCCCGAGTTTCGCCGCCCGGCGGGTCGGTGCCGGTGCTGGGCACCAATCCCATTGCCATGGCCGTTCCCGACGGTGACGGTGGCATCGCCTTACAGTTCGACTTCTCCACGAGCGCGGTGGCCCTCGGCAAGATCACCATGGCCGCGGCGGCCGGTGAGGAGATCCCGCTGGGCTGGGCGGTGGACGCCGAGGGAATCCCAACCAGCGACCCGGAGGCCGCGCTCGCCGGGTCGCTGGTCTCAGCCGGCGGCTACAAGGGCTACGGGATCAGCCTCATGGTCGAACTGCTGGCCGGGGCGATGACCGGCTGCCGTCTGAGCGCCGACGTTCCCCCGCTCAAGACCACCGATGGCCAACCCCACGACCTGGGCCAGTTCTACATCGTGATCGATCCGACCTCTTACAGCGGCCGGGGGTTCCACGACCGCCTGAAGGCACTGGGCGAGAGCATCACGTCCCAGCCCGGTGCACGTCTTCCCGGCGCCGGTCGGGTGCCCTCCGATCCCGTGACGGTCGAAGGGCCGGTCTGGGCGCGGGTCCTCGAGCTGGCCGGCGACTGACCCGACCCGTCAGTCCTCGATTTCGTCCAGGATCGACTCGGCCACCAGGAACGGCCTGGCTGCCGCGATCAACGCATCGAAGGCAACCCGGTCCACAGCCAGACCGTCTCGGGCCGCCCGGGCGGCCGCCGTACCGTCAGATGGCGACGGAGACCCGGTGACCTGTAGTCCATCGACGGTCGTAGCCGCCGTGGCCCCAGCCTGTATGCCATCCACGCCGAGTCCACGGCCACCAATATCGGCGACCGCGGAGGCCAATGCAGCCAACGGCGTCGGTACGCCGAACCTCGCCACCCCGGAACCTGTCGCCCTCGCCTCAACCTCAGCCCCCACCAGGACGTCTGGTCCGGCGCCAAACTCGGCGGCTAGCCGCTGCGGATCGCCGAGAACCGAGGCGAAGGTCTCCACCGCTCCACCCAGATGCACCTCGGCCGCGGTGACGTTTCGACCGGCCCGATCCGCGGCTCCGGCATCCAGGCCTGCCACCCGGGCACAACGGAACACCAGGTCGTGGATCTCCCGGGGAGCAACCAGCACCTGAAGGCGACCGTCGGTCACGAGGGGAACACCTCACCGAACAGGCGCAACCAGTTTCCTCCCAGGACCAGATCGCGCTCATCGGGTGTGAAACCGGCCTCATCGAGGCCGTCAGACAGGCTCCCGAAGTCCTTCGGGCCGTCGAACCATGTCGGCCACGGGGGAAACGACGGCGCCTGGGACGGAGCGGTCGCCCGATCCCAACGTCCGTTTCGCATCCAGCCGAGCGAATCGGGGTTCCAGCCAAGGACAGCATCGGACCCGATGGCCACGTGCTCCACGCCGACCGACTCCGCCAACGAAGCCACCATCGAGCAGTACTCCGTTCGGGTCACGTCGGCCCCGCCCATGAAGAGCGGATAGAGCGTGCAGCCGATGACGCCTCCCCGTGCGGCCACCGCTGCGACCAGGTCGTCGGGTTTGTTGCGTGGCGAATCACAGAACGCCGCCGGGTTGCCGTGGGTGATGGCGATGGGCTGGGCCGAGGCATCCACGGTGTCACGGCCTGTGGCGTTGCCGACGTGGGAGATGTCGACCAGCACGCCGGCGTCGTTGAGCGCGGCGACCATCCGGTAGCCGGCACGGGTCAGGCCGCCGTCTCGGGGCTCCCAACAGCTGGACCCGAGATGGTTGGCGATGTTGTAGGTCACCTGGACGACCCGGATGCCGACGTCGGCGAAGATCCCCGCCATCTCCGGGTCATCACCCAGCATGGAGCTGTTCTGGAAGCCCAGGACAACCGCCAGTACGTCGTCGGCCACCGCCAAATGGATCTCATCAACGGTCCGGACGATTCGGATCACGTCGGCGTTGTGCCGACAGAGGTGCCGGAAGGCGCCGATCCGGGTCATGGCTCCGGCGAGGTCCTCCCATACCCCGACCGTGGCGTGCACCACGTCGACCCCACCGGACCGCACCTCGGCGATCACCTCGCGTGACCAGTCGTTGATCTGTAGTCCGTCGATGATCATCGTCATTCCTTTCGTGAGGTGGGCCGGGCCGGCAGCACCCAGTCGTCGGTCGTGTCAGGTCCCAGCTCAGCCAGCCGCGGCGCCCCCTGGAACAGGGTCACTCGGAGCCAGTCGGTGTCCTTCGGCTTGAACTCATCCATCCCGTACTGCGCCAACTGGAAGCGTTGGATCTGCAACGGCAGGTAGCTGGTCGCACACGTGTTGTCCCGAGGCTCGCCGTAACGGCGGTCACTCGCCACCAGGCGTTCCAGCGCCATCCGGTGTTCCGGGTGGTCGGCCAGAACAGCGGCCACCGGCTCGTCGGCATGTCGGTCCTCCAGCGTTCTCCCGAACCTCCAGAGACGTAGCGCCACGTCGACGGCTACGTCCCGACCCTCGGGGGCCAGTCGATCACGTCGGGCTCGTCGGGGCTCCTCGGTGTTGTCGCTGACCACCCACCAGAAGGCGTCAGCCGGCGGCTCGTCGAGGTTGAGTTCACCCAACCATCCAAACCGTTCATCAAGCTTCGCCCGCACCTCTGCCACCGTGGCCGTCGGATCAGCTGAGGAGTGCTCGTCGACGAGGAAGAGCAGGTCGAACAGGTCGTCGTCGCCGTCATGAAGTTCCAGAAGAAGCGATACCACCATCTCCGACGTTTCCGGGCCCTGGTTCTCAGCCCAAAGGTAGAGAGCGTCATAGGGGTCGGCTCCATCGGCCACACGGCCCCACGCCTCGGCGACGTCATCCAGAAGCGGGACCAGGGCCTGTGAGTTCAGGAATGGCGTGCAGTCGTCATTGGATCCCGAAGCGAAGTGTTCCCGGGCCTTGGCGATCCATCCCCGGAGCACCGCCCCGTCTGTCGGTGCGACCACCCGCTCCCGCACGTCAGCCAGGGCCATCTCCCGTACCCCCACCCAGGCATCAAGCACCCGCGGGTGCTTGAAGGCATACGGCACGAGGCCGAGACCCGTGGCATTTCCCAGCCCAAAGTAGCGGCACCATTCGCCATCGAACCCGACCGCGTTGTCGCCACCCTTGGCGCGGGCGCAGTGCTCCACCATGTCGTAGCCGAGTTCCCGGAACATCCAGGCCGCCACGAACTGGGCCCGATATGGGACCCGGAACGGGTGGTCGCCCGGGTAGCCAGCGAACGAGCGCATCCCGAATTTGCCGTTGGCGTAGAAGGCGGTGCTCCGGAGGATGTAGCCGGCATCACCCACCTGGTCGGGGTCGGGCTGACGGCCGGCGGCCAACTCGTCGACCAGGTACCCGAAGAACCGGACGCTGCGATTGCCCCTAGTCAGACTCAGGATCCGCGGGTCCATGCGACCCGATTCCTGTTCGGGAACCTCGATCCGAAGTCGGGCCAGGAGATCGTCGTCGACGTCTCCATCCACGAGGGCCCCTGCCACCTCCCACCGATCGGCAATCACCCGGTCGGTATGGGCGGACTCGTCGATCGTTGTCGTGAACACCACGAAACTGAACCGCTGCGTACCTGCATCCACGACGTAAATCGTTTCCCCACGACCCTCAGCGTCAAGGTCCTGATGAACCCGGCCTGCCGTCCAACCATCAGCCACCGCCCGGCGGAGCATGGTCCGGCTGAAGCTGTACCGGCTCAGACGCGCGGCACCCAGTACTTCAGGTCGCATCGCGTAGGCCGCTGGTCGAATACGCCCGGAGCGGGCCGCCAACTCGGCCTGCAACGCATCGGCACTCGTCGGGGGAATCAACGACACGGCGGCAGCGTATGTCCTCTCAAGGGGCAAGGTCTCGACTCGGGCCTGCCACGCGGAACACCCGCCTCCAACTCGAGGCGGGTGCATCCCGGGATGTCCCGAACGGAACCACTCCCTACGGTGCTGTCCGAGTTTCCGTCGAACACCTGCACCCAGTCGCTCCGTCCCTCCAATGTTCGCACCAGATCTCCTCCACGGCAAGAGTCGGCCCATTTCAAGACAGGTGCTTGTCATCCAGATGCCCGTCTCGACACCCCCACGCCTACAACCCATGCATCCAGCCCAGACAGAGGCCGGTACGGTCAGCGACGTGACCGACTTCCGGGATCTAATCGCAGCGAATGGGTGTCTCGTCCTCGACGGGGCCATGGGCACCCAGCTCTTCGCCGCCGGGCTGACGGCTGGCGATCCGCCGGAGCTCTGGAACGTCGATCACCCTGATCGCATCCAGGCCATACACCGGGAATACGTCGAGGCCGGTTGCGACGTGGTGCTCACCAACTCGTTCGGAGGCGGTCGTCACCGGTTGAAATTGCACTCCCTCGAGGGTCGGGCCCATGAACTCAATGCCGCTGCGGCCGCTGCGGCCCGTGCCGTGGCAGACGAGGCGGGGCGACCCATTATCGTCGCCGGTTCTATGGGCCCCACCGGCGAACTCATCAAGCCGCTGGGTGAACTAACCGAGGATGAAGTGGCCGAGGCTTTCGCCGAACAGGCGGCCAGCCTGACCGACGGTGGCGCCGACGTGTTGTGGCTTGAGACCATGAGCGCCCTTCCGGAGATCGAGGCAGGGATTCGGGGCGCCCGTTCGGCGTCCGACCTTCCCATCGTCGCCACCCTCAGCTTTGACACGGCGGGCCGAACCATGATGGGCATCACCGGGGAAGAAGCCGGAACCCGCCTGACCGAACTCGGCGTGGCCGGCATCGGCGCCAACTGCGGCGCCAACCTGGCCGACACCGAAGCAGCGGTGGTCGCCATTCGCTCCGTCTGCGGCGATATTCCGGTGATCTCCAAGGCCAATGCCGGGATCCCGGTTTGGAAGGGCAACGAGCTCGAGTACGACGCTGGTCCCGAGGTCCTGGCGGCCCACGCCTATCGCCTACGGGAGGCGGGAATCTCGGTGATTGGAGGCTGCTGCGGCAGCGACCCGGAACACATCGCCTTCATCCGCGGTGTTCTCGACGGAACCCTTCCGGTGCCCGACATCGCACCTCCCACACCCACCGCCACCGTCGGAGCCGCCGAGCGGGCCGAACGTGTCGGCCGACGCCGCCGGCGAAGCTGACCCTTCTGCAGTCAGCCAGCCGTGGCCACTGTGGCCAGCACCTCCTCGGCAACCTGTGCGCCCTGCACCAACAGGTCGGGCACCAGTTCGAACTCGAAGTCCGGGGCATCGTCCACGGTCGGTAGCTCAATGTGCAGGACGTCTAGATCGGTCGGCACGTCCAACCACTGCTGTCGGGTGAGCTCGGCGGCCGCCGCCCGGAAGCCCACCAGCATCAACGACAACGCCGTCTGCTTGGTGGCCGGCGTGAACTTGGCCGCCACGTCCAACACCACGAGTCGCGTCGGCGCGAGCGACAGCGCACGACGCAACGGGATGTTGGACACCACCCCACCGTCGATGTGGAGTGTCCCGTCGCCCAAATCCACGGCAGGCAACACGCCGGGCACCGCGGTGGTCGCGCACAACAGGTCGACCAACGGCCCGCTCGTCCACCAGCTCAACTGGCCGGTCGAGGCATCCGTGGTGCCGACATGGCACGGCACTGCAGCCTGGGCTAGATCCTCCATCGGTGCGTGATCGGCAATAAGGGCCCGCAGCCGGTCGCCGTTGTCGAAACTCGGTCGCCCGCGCACGATGGCCGCCACGTTGCGGATAAAGCTGCCCCGGATGGGCTTCCGGTCAGCCACGTCACGCCACACGCCTTCAAGAAGCCGGGCCTGTTCAACCGTCGGGTTCGCCGCCAGAAAGGTGCCGTTGAGTGCCCCCGCTGACACCCCGACCACCTCGTCGGGAACGATCCCATGCTCGAGAAGTACCCGGATCATCCCCGCCTGAGCGGCGCCACGGACCGACCCGCCGGACAGAACAAACACGGTGTGGTCCCGCTCGTCAGCGGGCTCCACGGGGCGCCGCCACCGCTCCAGGAACCGAAATCGTGCCATGGCCAGACGGTAGCGGCCCGGCCGCACATCAACCGCCTACGTGCCCTGGCTGCTGACCAGAGGCCCAACGGTCTGATCCGGCTCCCAAAGACGATCCTCGTTAGGGTCGGTCCATGCAGGAGTCAACAAGTCAGAACGACTTACGAAGCGCCTGGTACGACTTCTGTGACCGCCTGAAGGACGGCGCAGCAATCGTCCTCGACCCCGATCGCCCGATGGACGACGTGGATCGCGCCGAGGGCATTCGGGCACTTCTTCGTCGACTGGCCAGCGATACCAGCCGGGTTCTGGAGGGCGGCGACCACGAGCATCCACAACTCGCGTGGTTCCATCCGTTCAAGAACGGGCAGGACAATCCCGATGGCCTCTACCAGGCGGCTGAGATCGATCTGTCCCGCACCTATCGACTCTCAGGGACGGTCGGGACGGTCTGCTACCTCGGCATCACAGCGATGACCACCAACTTCGCCGAGCGGGGCATCGAACAGTTCCTGACGCTGAATGGCAGCGATCTGCCTACCGATGCCGATGGTCGATTCGAGGTGGTCTTTGGTGCCGGTCCATCTCCCGCTGGAGTGGCCGACGCCAGCTGGTTCGAACTTCCACCGGAGCACTGCACTCTCATCATTCGCCAGTTCTTCTCCGACTGGGCTTCGGAGATCCCCGCCGACCTGCATCTGGAATGTGTCAACCCGGAACCGGGCACCAGTCGCATGACTGGCGAGTCGATGATCCGACACCTGGCCACAGCGGCCGACCAGGTGCTCGACATGACGGCCTTCTGGGCCGACTTCGGTAACGCACACGTGGCCCGTGCCGAGGTCAACTCCTTCGACCACGTCCAAGCCGCCCAGGGCTCCACCTCGAACCTCGGCGGAAGTGTCGACCAGGGCTACGGCCAGACCTGGTACCGGATCGCCGACGACGAGGCCCTCCTTCTGGAGGTCGAGATTCCCGACTGCGTCTACTGGGGGATCCAGTTGGGAGACGTCTGGTACCAATCGCTGGACTGGTGGGACCACCAGTCCAGTCTCAACGGACACCAGGCCGTGGTGTCCGCCGATGGGGTGTTTCGGGCCGTCGTCGCCCATCAGGACCCTGGCACCGCCAATTGGCTGGACACCACCGGCTCCACCCAGGGCTGTATTACCTACCGATGGAATCAGGCCGACCGCCAACCCGTTCCGACCTGCACCCTGATGCCCGTCGCCTCGATCGCCGAGCACTTCGACGACCGCTGGGCTCCCATCAACCGTGAACAACGTTCCGTGGTGCTCCGCGATCGGCGCCGTGCCGCCCTCCGGAGGTTCCGACGATGACCGCCATGGCACGCCCCCAACTTTCGATCCAGGTGGTGAACTTCGCCGCCGAACCACCTGGTGACTGGGCGCGGTTGTCAGATCATGCGGTGGCCGCAGACCGGGCCGGCGTGGACCGACTGGCGGTGGCCGATCACGTGGTGTTCGGCGACAACCTTGACGACTACGGCGATCCGTCCAAGGGGGGGACGGTGGGTGGTCGCCAACCGACCGGTCCGGGCGGAGCGTGGTTGGAGCCCCTCACCACTCTTACGTGGCTGGCAGCCCGAACCGATCGAATCCGTCTCCAGACCGGAATCCTCCTGGCCGCGTTGCGACGCCCAGTCGTGCTGGCAAAGACCGCAGCCACGCTTGATGTGCTGTCCAACGGCCGCCTCGACCTCGGTGTCGGAGTGGGCTGGCAGGCTGCCGAGTACGAGGCCGCTGGTCTGGATTTTGCCGACCGGGGCCGTCTCCTGGACCACAGCCTGGAGGTGTGCAGACTTTTGTGGGCCGGGGAGCCAGCCTCCTATGCCAGCGACGAACTGGGCTTCGGCAACGTCCAGTCCATGCCGTCGCCCGTAAATGGAAACGCCGTGCCAATCTGGATCAGCGGAACCGTGAACCGCCGGACCGCACGACGCCTCGCCACCTTTGGTGACGGATGGATTCCGTGGGGCGCAGACCGGGCCGACGTGGTTGGCGGGATCGCGCGGATGCGGAACCTTCAGGAGGAGCTCGGACTGGACGCATCTGTCTTCGAGGTCCAGGGATCACTTCCAGTGGTTCGCAGCGACGATGGCGTGGTGGACCTCGACCGCACGATGGAGGGCGTTGCCCCACTGGTTGAAGCCGGCGTGACCGACTGCCGAATAGCCCTCCCCCTTCCCGGGGACTGCTCGGCCGCTGAGTACATGCTCGCCGACCTGGTCCGTGCCTTCCGCACTACCGTCGGTCGACCCACTGAAGGGAGAGCCTCGTGAAGTTCGGATTCTTCGGTGTCAACAGCGGGGTACTGGCCGACCCGGAAACCATGGCCCGGGTGGCCCAAACCGCCGAGGACGCCGGCTGGGAATCCATCTGGACCGGCGAGCACGTGGTGGTGGCCGACCCCCAGCGGCCCCCGTCTCCCGTCGCTCCCGGAACCCACTTCGTCGACCAGATCGCCTCGTTGTCCTTCCTGGCCGCCCACACGTCGACCATCCGTCTCGGCACCGGCATCGTGATCCTCCCCCAACGCAACCCGGTAGTCCTGGCCAAGGAACTGGCCTCGCTCGACGTGCTCTCCGGCGGCCGTCTAGAAGCCGGGTTTGGCGTGGGCTACGTGCCTGCGGAGTTCGAGGCCATCGGCGTGCCGTTCACCGAGCGGGGGGCTCGGACCGACGACCACCTCGATGCCATGGCTGCCCTCTGGCGCGGTGACCCGAAGTTCGATGGCCGATTCACGTCGTGGTCCGGCGTGGAGGCCTCACCCCGGCCTATCCAGCCCGGCGGCCCACCCATCCACGTGGGCGGTGGCTCACCGGCCACCTTTCGCCGGGCGGTGCACAAGGCCCACGGCTGGTACGGCTTCCTAACCACGCTGGACTTCACAGCCAAAGCCGTGGCCAACATCCAGAACCTCCAGCGCGAGTTCGATCGACCGGAGGGCCTCGGCGAGGTCGCCGTATCGGTCTCGCCGTCCGAACCCGTCGACCGTGACCTGGTTTCCCGTTACGAGGAGCTCGGCGTGGATCGGATGATCCTCGTCCGCGACTTTCGAGACGTGGGCCGCGGCCCTGATTCTGAACGGGCGGACTCCGTTCTGAACTTCATCGCCGAGACACCCGGCCGGTTGAAGTTCAGCTGATGCCTGAGGTGGCGGTCTCCCGGCCTGGACGTGTGTCGACGCCGAGGGCCACAAGCACGCCGGCCACCCCGACAATGGCCAACATCAGCATCACCCGGCGGGCTCCCTGGACGGGGTCGTCGGTGCCGATCAGCAGGGCCACGGTGACGGCCACGCTGGCCACACTGCCAAATTCGGACATGATCCGATTGGTGGCCCCGGCCTGGCCCAATGACTTGGCCGGTACGTACCGCATAGCCAGCGACGCACTGTTGGCATGGGCCAGTCCGATGCCCAGCGCGTAGACCCCCACCGCCGGAAACCACAACGAGAGGTCGGTGGTCTCCCCAACCCCGGATCGAAACCACAGGGCGCCGGCCACCATGCACAGGCCTCCGGGCACGATGAGACGTCGGTGACCAAACCGGTCGGCCATGCGTCCGCTCAGAAAGCTCATCGGCCCGCCGATCAGGGGCACGATGGCCAGCGTCGCTCCGGCGGCCGACGGTGCCATCCCCCACGGCCCGACCAGCAGGGTGATGAACGCCAAGTACGTTCCGGCGAAGTTCCCGGCGATGAGGAAAGCAAGTGCGTTACCACGCGGGTAGTACCGGATCCGGTACAGCGACAGGTCGAGGATTGCGTCGTCCCGCTTCGAGGATCGCACCACCACCCCCACCATGGTCACCGGCGCAGCCACGAGGGCGACCACCGTCCCCACTCCAGTCCAGCCCCACGACTCGGCCTGCACGATCCCGGTGGCCAACGCGGCCGATCCGACCACCAGAAGTAGGACGCCCCCCAGATCAGGTTTGATCCGGCTCGACTCTGCGGCCGCCGGTCGATCCACGGGCAAAAACCGGAGTCCGAGAAGCACGGTGACCAGGGCGATTGGCGTGTTGAACCCGAACGTCCATCGCCACCCCACGGCACCGATGACCAGGCCCCCGACCACCGGACCAAGCACGAGGGAGATCCCGCCGAGTCCACCGAAGGCTCCCACCGCGGTACTCCGGCGATCGGCGGGGAAGGCGTTCAGCAGGATGGCCATGGCCGCCGGCCCCTCAAGGGCCAACCCTGCTGCCTGGACCACCCTGGCCGCCACCAGGAATGGAAGCGTGGGCGACACGGCAACCAATACTGATCCCACGGCCAGAAGGGTCACTCCCGACAGGAACATCCGGCGCCGCCCGAACCGGTCCGAGAGCCAGCCGCACGGAATCAGGAGAGCACAGAGGGTGATGGCAAAAGCGTTGAGCACCCACGAGGTGGCCGCCGGACCGGAATCGAAAGTTCGCTCGATCTCGCCAAACGAAACGAAGGTCACCGAGTAGTTCATCGACGCGGCCACCACCGAGCCGGCTAGCAGGGCATACGTCCGCCAGGGCGAGAGGCTGGCTTCGACAGCGCGGGTCTCCAGTCCGCTCTCCGGCCCGCCCCTGGTCATCCCGGCAGTCTCGTCGGTTCCGAGATCTGCGACGACACGGGTTGACAAGACATTCAGACGAAACCATTGTCGCCTTGTGCCGGCCTCTCGGCAGACCCATTTCCTCCAATCCAGAGACGAGACCATGTCCGACAACTACTCCAAGGTGCTGCTCGAAGAATCCGAGATGCCGACACAGTGGTACAACGTCATTCCGGACCTACCGACGCCGCCACCTCCGCCGCTACACCCCGGCACCCTCGAGCCGATTGGCCCCGATGATCTGGCACCGCTCTTCCCGATGGCCCTCATCATGCAGGAGGTTTCCACGGACTCGTACATCGACATTCCCGGCGAGGTACTTGACGTCTACCGACTCTGGCGTCCGAGTCCACTCCTGCGGGCTCGCCGCCTCGAGAAGGCCCTGGACACACCGGCAAAGATCTTCCTCAAGTACGAAGGCGTCAGCCCCGCTGGCTCCCACAAGCCCAACACCGCTGTCCCCCAGGCGTTCTACAACGCCCAGGAAGGCGTAAAGCGACTGACGACCGAGACTGGAGCGGGCCAGTGGGGCTCCGCTCTCGCCTTCGCTACGGCCCAGTTCGGGCTGGACTGTGAAGTCTGGCAAGTTCGGGCGTCCTACGACCAGAAGCCGTATCGCAAGACGATGATGGAACTGTGGGGCGCGACACTCCACGCCAGTCCTTCGAACCTGACCGAGGCAGGTCGCGCCATTTTGGCAACCGACCCCGACAGTCCGGGGAGCCTCGGTATCGCCATTTCCGAAGCCGTCGAGCAGGCAGCACAGAGCGAGGAGACCCGTTACGCCCTTGGGAGCGTCCTCAACCACGTGCTGCTCCACCAGACCATTATTGGAGAAGAGGCGCTTCTCCAGTTGGCCAAGGTCGGCGAGACTCCCGATCTCCTGGTCGGGTGTACCGGCGGTGGCTCCAATTTCGGCGGCCTCTCATTTCCGTTCCTCCGCGAGAAGCTCGCGGGCCGAATGGACCCAGTGATCCGATGCGTGGAGCCGGCAGCATGCCCGTCTCTCAGCCGCGGCGAGTACCGGTATGACTTCGGTGATACCGGCCAGCTGACCCCACTGGTCAAGATGCACACGCTCGGCCACACGTTCATCCCGGACCCGATCCACGCGGGAGGGCTCCGCTACCACGGCATGGCGCCTCTGGTGTCCCACATCTACAACCTCGGCCTCGTCGAGGCGGAAGCAATCCACCAGACAGAGTGCTTCGCAGCAGCGCTGCAGTTCGCCCGGAGCGAGGGCATCGTTCCTGCGCCCGAGCCCACCCATGCCATTGCCGCCGCCATCCGAGAAGCTCTTCGCTGCAAGGAAACCGGCGAAGAGAAGGTCATTCTCACCGCCCTGTGTGGGCACGGCCATATGGACATGGCCGCGTACGAGAAGTACCTCGCTGGCGAACTCGTCGACTACGAGTTTCCGGAGGCAGCCATTGCCGAGGCAATGGCAAACGTCCCCGTCATCAACTGACCCTCACCGGGCGCGATCCTCGACGGGTCAGTCGTCGGAAGCATCCAACCGGTCGACTTCGGCCCCGATCGACGTCGAGTCACCGTGCCCGGTGTGGACGGCGGTCACCCGGTCCAGCACAAACAACCTCGAGCGGATGCTCTCAATGAGGACGCCCAGATCCGAAAACGACCGGCCGGTGGCCCCTGGGCCACCGTTGAAGAGCGTGTCCCCCGAGAACACCACGCCGAGGGTGGGCACGTGGATGCAGCAACCGCCGGGCGAGTGACCGGGCGTGTGCAGGATCGTCAACTCGTGGCCGGCCACTCCGATGGTCAGGCCGTCCCGCAACGGGTCGTCGATACGTCGATCGGGGTGGACGACGTCCCACAGCATTCCGTCGTCGGGGTGCAGCCAGATCGGGGCATCGGTCGCTTCGGCCAACTCCACGGCCGCGTTGATGTGGTCGTTGTGGCCATGGGTGCACAGCACGCCCCGGACCCGCCGACCTCCGACCGCCTCGGCGATGGGTCGATAGTCGTGGGCGGCATCGACCACCACCACCTCATGGTCGTCACCGATCAGCCAGATGTTGTTGTCGACCTCGAAGTCCTCGCCGTCCAGCGAGAAGATTCCGCTCGTCACCACGTGATCGATATGCAGGCCCATCGTCGGCTCAGAGCACCACGACCGAGCGCAGTACCTCGCCACGTTCCATCTTGTGGAAGGCCTCCTCGACCTCGTCCAGGGCGATCGTCTCGGACACGAACCGGTCCAGGTCGAGTCGCCCCTGCAGGTAGAGGTCGATGAGCATCGGGAAGTCCCGGCTGGGCAGGCAGTCGCCGTACCACGAGGACTTCAGCGTCCCGCCTCGACCGAAGACCTCGATCATCTGTAACTCCAGGGTTGCTTCCGGATTGGGCACCCCGACGAGGACCACCGTGCCGGCCAGATCCCGGGCGTTGAACGCCTGCTGGTAGGTGACCGGGAGGCCGACCGCATCGATCGCCACGTCAACGCCGTTGCCGCCGGTGACGGCACGGATGGCCTCCACCGGATCCTCGTTGGAAGAGTTGACCGTGTGGGTGGCCCCGAACTCCCTCGCCATCTCGAGCTTCCGGTCGTCGAGGTCGACGGCCACGATGGTGTGTGCACCGGCCAGTCGGGCCCCGGCGATCGCCGCGTCGCCGACGCCGCCGCAGCCGAAGACGGCGACCGAATCGCCCCGACCCACGTCGCCGGTATTCATGGCAGCTCCAAGGCCCGCCATGACCCCGCAGCCAATCAGTCCCGCCACCTCGGCGGGAGCCGCCGAATCGACCTTGGTGGCCTGACCAGCAGCGACAAGTGTTTTCTCAGCGAACGCCCCGATGCCCAGGGCCGGCGAGAGTTCCTGGCCGTCCAACGTCATCTTCTGCGAGGCGTTGTGGGTGGCGAAGCAGTACCAGGGGCGCCCCCGGCGACAGGATCGACACTGACCGCAGACGGCCCGCCAGTTCAGAACCACGAAGTCGCCAACGGCCACCTCGGTCACGTCGGGGCCGACCTCCTCGACGATGCCCGCCGCCTCGTGGCCGAGTAGGAACGGGAACTCGTCGTTAATGGCACCCTCCCGGTAATGGAGATCGGTGTGGCAAACCCCACAGGCCTTCACGGCCACGAGGACTTCGCCGGGCCCCGGATCGGGCACCTCGATGGTCTCGATGGTGACCGGCTGTCCCTTGGCTCGGGCCACCACGGCCCTGACGCTGTGCGGCATCGAATGCTCCCTGCGATCGGTATGACGCCCATCGGACGTCAAGGTCTGGACGACCGCAGGACAGTAACAGGGCGGGCCGATTCACCCCCCGTGCCCCAGCGGTCAGCGCTTCTGGTGGCGGTCGGCCAACAGCGCCATGGCTCCGGTGAAGCCCGCCAGAACCAGAAGGAACACCACGGCACTGACTGCTATCGCGCCGGTCGCCGCAGCGATCAGCAGGCTCAGGGCAGCAATGAGGGGAAGCCACGGAGGGCGGTTCATCACAACATGTTGGCAGACCATCCGGAGGTTCGACCGAACCTAGGATCGACATCGGGGACGGATCAGTATCGGCGAGCGGGTCGGAGGGAATGCCATGAAGGTGGCCATCACGGGAGCGACGGGTCTGGTCGGTTCGCACTGCACGGCCGCGGCATTGGCCGCCGGGCATGACGTCCGGATGGTCGTCCGCAATCCCGACAAGGCCCGGTCGGCACTTGCCATTCACGGTCTGGCCCACGATGTGGCCGAGGTCTTCGAGGCCGACCTGACCGACCACGATCGTCTACGCGCCTCCCTGGTTGACGTTGACGGTCTGATTCACGCTGGAGCGGTGTTCAGCCTCGACCCCCGTCAGGCCTGCGTCATGCGGGCGGTCAACCCCGCCTCGACAGCCGCCATCCTCGACGAGGCTGTCGCCCGGGGCCTCCAACGGATCGTTCACGTCTCGTCCATGGGCGTCTATGCCGCGTCCCTGATCGACATCAACCCCGACAGCCCGGTAGGGCCCGAGTCCGGCGCCTACACCGCCTCCAAGATCGCCGCCGACGCCGTGGCCGTGGCCCATCAGGACGCCGGCCACCCAGTGGTCGTCGTCTGCCCGGGCGGCATCCTCGGACCGCTGGATCCCAGCCCGGAGCTGAGCGACTCAATGGCCACCATGCGCGACTGGATTCGGATGCGGACCACGGCGATTCCCCGGACCATCCGCTTCGGTTTCGTCGACGTCCGTGACGTGGCAGCGGTCTGTGTCGGTTCACTCACCGGTGGCGAGGCACCTGCTCGCCACTTGCTGGCCGGACACATCAACGCCATGGTCGACATGTTGGGCATGGCCGCCGAACTCACGGGACGGAAGGTCCGGGTCATGGGCAGCCCCTTATGGACCATCACTCTGGGCGGAATCGTCTGTGATCTGGTCAGTCGAACTACCGGCAATCAGATGCCCCTGACCGGCGAAACGGCTCGGATCACGGTAGGCAACGCCAGGGCCGGCGGCCTTCAGAACGTGGACCAGACCAGTGCGACCGAAGCCTTCGGTTTCCCCGCCCGGACGATCACCGAGACGCTGACCGACACCATCCGCTGGATGTCTACCGCCGGCCACCTGACGCCCGACCAGGCCGGCGATCTGGCTAGCTAAACAGTTGGTTGACTGGTTGGCCCACGAACTACCCGATCAGAATCCAGCGACCCGGGCCGTCAACGCTCTCGTCATGGTTCACGACATGACCACCCATCGGCGGGTACCTGGAGATCCACCAGGTATCGGGTGACCGGTTCGGTCAGACACCACGAGTTCGCCAGGTAGGCGCCATGTCCCTCGGCATTCGACGAGATCACCACGGCGTCGCCTAGAGCAGCGACCAGCGCACCCGCCCATATTGGCGGAGTCGCCGGATCCCCTTCGAGGTACACCACCAACGCTGGCACCACGAGGTCTGCAGGCCCCACGTAGAGCGGATCCACTGCCGCCGGCAACGGGTGACACCCGGTCGAACCGGCGAACGCCGGACCGAAGTGGGTCAACGAGTCGGCAATCGCCACCGAGGCGCCGAAGATCTCGCTGGGCGGAGGCCGTTCGGGGTCGTCCGCACAGTCCACCAGAAACATCGCGTCCATCGAACCGTCGTACGAGCCATCGTCCCGGCGCCCCAGGAGCATGTCGCCCAGATCCTGAAGGATCACGGCTGAACCGGACACCACGACCTCGGCTAGGCCCTCTCTTAGTATCGGCCAGGTCTCGGGCGAATACAGTGCGGCGGCCACTCCCAGGTAGAACTCGCCATGGGTGACCTGTCGATCCCCCGCCGGAACCGGAGACACCGTCACTGCGGCCACCGCGTCGGCGAACGCCTGCTCAGCGCCCCCCACGACTCCCAGTGGGCAATCCGGCTCAGCGTCGCACGCCGCGGCAAAGGCCGACCAGGAAGCCTCGAACCCGTCGGCCTGGATTCGGCTGGGACGACTCACCCGTTCAGCCGGATCCACCGGCCCATCCAGAACCATGGCCCGGACCCGGTCTCCGAACAGGGCGGCGTACACGGCACCCAGACGGGTCCCATAGGAATATCCCAGGTACGAGATCTGTTCCTCACCCATGGCCCGGCGTAGCACGTCGATGTCTCGGGCCACGGCATTGGTCCCTACATGATGGGCCAGGTCTCCGCTGCGTTCTAGGCAGTCAGCGACCAGATCCTCGGCATCGGCCACTACCTCCTGAAGGCCAGTTTCGGGTCCCAGCACCATGATTTCGTCGTCGAAGTCGTCGACGCACGAGACGGTCGTGCTGGCCCCCGATCCCCGAGGATCGAATCCCACCAGGTCGAAACGTCCCAGAAAATCCGGATCGGCCATCGCTGGACCCATCCACTTAAGCATCTCGATACCCGACCCACCCGGACCGCCGGGATTCATCACCAGCACCCCGATCCGAGGCTCGGCGACGGCCCGCATCAGGGCCACGGCCACCTCAATGACCGGTCCTCCCGGAACCGCGTGATCCATCGGAACGATGAGAGTGGCGCATTCGGTGTCTCCACACGCCTCCCAGATCAGCGGCTCGGGGTCAAATCCATTGACCCCCGACTCGGCCGTTTCGCCGCAGGCTGTAGCCGTAGCCATCAGGACCATGAAGACCACGACTGATCCGAGCGGTACCGAACGAATCATCGGGTCGGATCCCCTGCGTAATCGGGAACCCGTCCGGCTCCGGTCACGCCGGCCAGGCCTCCCGGAGGCGTCGCCACGACTCGCCCAGCGCCTCGGGCAGTACCCGGACGTTGGCCACCGTGGTGGTGAAGTTGGTGTCGCCCGACCAGCGGGGCACCACGTGAACGTGCAGGTGTCCCGGGATCCCGGCACCAGCCGCCCGGCCGAGGTTCACGCCCACGTTGACCCCACCGGGCTCCAGGGCCGAGTTCACGGCCGCCACCGCATCCCGGACCGTCGCCCACAGTTCGGCGTGCTCGTCGTCGGTCAGTTCGGCCAACTCGCCCACGGCCCGCCGGGGCAGCACCATCAGGTGTCCGCTGGTGTACGGATAGGCGTTCATCACCGCGAAGCACGTCGGCCCCCGTTGCAGCACCAGCGTCTCGTCGTCGGGATGGCCACCATCAGCCAGCACCTCGAACAGTGTGCGGCCCTCCCCGTCATCAAAGGGCGCGTCGGACTCCTCGTTCAGTCCCGACACATAGGCGTGTCGCCAGCCGGCCCACAGGCGATCCAGACCGGTCAGGACGTGGTCTCCCCCGCTGGTCCCGAAGCCACCAGCGCACCGGACTCCACTGCATCGGCCAGCCGAACCAGGAAAACGTCCAGCGAAAGGTCGCGCTCGGGAGCAGCAGCCCCCCGGGCGTTGTCGCCCACCGTGCCGTGGGCCGCGTCGTCGTCACCCACCACGAGCACGTGGGGGATCTTCCCGACCTTGCCGGCCCGTACTCGCTTGCCCAGCGGCTCATCCGCCGGGTCCACGGTGGCCCGTCGTCCAGCAGCCACCAGACGGTCGCGTACCGACTCGGCGTAGGCCTGATGCTCATCGGCCACCGGCAGCACCCGCACCTGCTCGGGAGCCAGCCACAGCGGGAACGCTCCCGCGTAGTGCTCCAGCAGTACGCCGAAGAACCGTTCGATCGACCCCATCAACGCACGGTGGATCATCACCGGACGGTGCCGACCACCATCGTCGCCCACGTATTCCAGGTCGAAACGTTCCGGGAGGTTGAAGTCCAGCTGGATGGTCGATAGTTGCCAGGGTCGCCCAATGGCGTCGGTGACGTCCACGTCGATCTTCGGCCCGTAGAACGCACCGCCACCCTCTTCGACCACGTAGTCGAGGCCTGCCGACTCCAACGCCTGTCGGAGCCCGTCGGTGGCCATATCCCACAGGGCGTCGTCACCCACCGACTTCTCATCGGGGCGGGTCGACAACTTGGCCTGGAAGTCCTCGAAGCCGAAGGCCCGCAGCACACTCAGGGTGAACTCCAACAGCGAGGCCAGCTCGTCGGGAATCTGGTCGGGCGTGCAGAAGATGTGGCTGTCGTCCTGGGTGAATCCGCGGCTCCGGAGCAGACCGTGGATGGCCCCCGAGAGTTCGTAGCGGTACACGGCCCCCAACTCGAAAAAACGGCGGGGAAGGTCCCGGTAGCTGCGTTGGGAACTCTGGTAGACGGCCACGTGGAACGGACAGTTCATGGGCTTCGGGTAGTAGCTCGCACCATCCAGTTCCATGGGCGGGTACATGCCGTCGGCGTAGAAGTCGAGGTGCCCACTGGTCTCCCACAGCACTGACTTGGCGATGTGGGGACTGAAGACGAAGTCGTAGCCGCCCGTCTCGTGACGGGCCCGGCTGTAGTCCTCGATGATCTTTCGCACCAGAGCGCCTTTGGGGTGCCACACAGCCAGTCCGGGTCCGAGCGAGTCCGGCCATGACACCAGGTCCAGCTCGGCAGCCAGCCGGCGGTGATCGCGCTTTTCCGCCTCGGCGAGACGGTGCAGGTACCCCTTGAGTGCCTTCTTGTCAGCCCAAGCAGTGCCGTAGATCCGCTGCAACATGGGCTGCTTCTCGTCACCCCGCCAGTAGGCGCCGGCCACCTTCTGCAAAGCGAAGTGGCCCAGTCGTCCGGTGGACGCCACGTGGGGCCCGGTGCAGAGGTCAACGAAACCCTCTCCGTTGCGATACCAGGTGACCGATCCGTCGGTCGAGGCCTCGCCGGCCATCTCTGGGTCCGCCCCACCGGTCGTAACCTTCTCGATGATCTCCCTCTTGTAGCGGTGATCGGCAAAGAGTTCGAGAGCCTCGGTGGCTCCCGCCTCGAATCGCTCGAAGGGTTGGTCGGCGTCGATGATCTCCCGCATCCGGGTGTCGATTGCCCCCAGGTCATCAGCGGTGAAGGAAGCACCGTCCGGAAGTTCGAAGTCGTAGTAGAAGCCATCCTCGATGGGCGGGCCGATGGCGTGGGTAGCGCCCGGCCAGAGATCCAGGACGGCCTGGGCCAGCACGTGGGCGGTGGAATGACGGAGCGTGTGGAGGCCCTCATCACTGTCGGCGGTCACCACCGAGACGGCGTCACCATCAGCCAACGGTCGACCTAGGTCGCGGCCCTCGCCGTCGACGCTGACGATGACCGCCGCTTTGGCTAGGCCGGGGCCGATGTCTGCCGCCAGATCGGCACCCGTGGCGCCTTCGGGCAGAGTTCGCGGCGAACCGTCGGGAAGGGTGATGGTGAGATCGGGCACGAAAAGGTCTCAGTCGTCGATGCCGGTCAGCCGAAGGGCCACCCGGGTGCGGTACCGGCTGTTGAGTTGCAACAGCACGGCGGTGAAGGCCTCGATGGCCATGGCGTTGGATAGGCCGCCGGCGTCCAACGGTCGGGCTCCCGGGATCTCGGCGATGATCTCTGAGACCGTTTCGGTGGCCCGCTGGTGGTCGGAACAGACCAGTACGTCGCTGGCCAGCTCGGTGTCCAGGTTGCCCAGCTCGGTCGCCGCCACATGGTGCAGGGCAGCCGCCACGTAGGCATCGGGCACCTCGGCCTGGACGCTGGCCGACACCGACCCGCGCGGCGGCACTAACGGCTGAAACTCTCCAGCCACCTGGGCAATGGCGTTGGACATGCAGATCACCACCTTGCGGTGCAGGTGATCGGCCACCGATCGGGCGGTGGCAGCAGCGGCGTCCCATGGGGTGGCGATCACCACGACCCCGGCGTCCGCGGCGCCTGCGTTGTCGGCCGATCGGATCGAGAGCGACCGGTCGGGCCACTTGTCGAGGATGGTGTCCCGTACCTCCATGGCCCGGTACTTCGAGCGTGACCCGATCACCACGTCGTGTCCTACTCCGGCGAGCCGTGTAGCGAGGGCATGTCCGGCGGGGCCTGTTGCCCCGAGCAGTCCGATCTCCATCCGGCGAGGCTACCGGGGCCGTCCGGTAGCCTCCGAATCGGTTCCCCGACGAGTGCATCGGTTCCCCAACAGAGAAGGACGGATTCCCCGTGGGCATCCTGGATGACAAGAAGTTGCTGATCACCGGCGTGCTCACCGACGCCTCGCTGGCCTTCTCCGTGGCCCGCCTGGCCCAGGAGCAGGGCGCCGAGGTGATCCTGACCGGCGCCGGACGGGGCCTTCGCCTGACTGAACGCACGGCACGCAAGTTGCCCTTAGAGGCCGAGGTCCTGGAGTTCGACGTGACATCAGCCGAACAGGCCGAGTCCCTCCGGCGGCATCTGGCTGATCGGTGGGGCCGGGTGGACGGCGCCCTGCACGCCATCGGATTCGCCCCCGAGGTGTGCCTTGGGGAGGACTTCATGGCCGCCCAGTGGTCGGACGTGGCGGTCGCCATGGAGATCTCTGCGTACTCGCTCAAGACGGTGGCTGAGGTGGTCGCACCGCTCATGACCAACGGGGGCTCCATCGTCGGGCTGGACTTCGATGCCCGGTTTGCGTGGCCTGCCTACAACTGGATGGGCGTGGCTAAGGCGGCGCTCGAGTCGGCGTCGCGCTACCTGGCGCGGAGTCTCGGGCCCGATGGTGTCCGGGTGAACATGGTGGCCGCCGGCCCCATCCGCACCATCGCCGCCAAGAGCATTCCGGGTTTCTCCGAGTTCGAGGAGGCCTGGAAGAAGCGGGCGCCGCTGGGTTGGGACGTGAACGACACCGAACCCGTCGCCCGGGCGTGCGTGGCGCTCCTGTCGGACTGGTTCCCGGCGACTACCGGGTCGATGGTCCACGTGGATGGCGGCTACCACGCCATCGGCGCCTGAGGTCGTAGGGCCTCAGTCGTAGAGAGACGTGCCCATGGGCGTCCGATCGCTACAGCGGGAATCCACAATCGGGTAGGCATTCACGGCGTTTTCACGGCCACCCGGGTGGTACTCAAAATGCAGGTGTACGCCCTCGGCGTTGCCGGTGTCTCCCATCGATCCGATCACGTCGCCGGCCCGGACCTCTCCGGCTTTTCCAAATCCCGACATGTGAGTTCCGAAGTAGTAGTCACCATCCTCGGCCACCAGGTCAAAGGACCAGCCGCCGATGGTGTCCCAACGGTGGGTGACCACGCCGTCCACCGGTGCAAGGATCGGGGCGTTCCTGAAGCTCACTAGGTCCACGCCCTCATGACGACGGTTTCCCGACCTTCGCTCGCCCCAAGAATCATAGAACTTGACGCGACCGTCGACCGGGCAGATCCAGTCCGACGACGTCATTTGACGGACCACTGAAGAGCGGTTGCGTCGGCCTTTGGCGTCGCGTTCGAGGCGGGCACGTTCGGTGGCGGAGATGCCGGCGAGGAGGTCGCTATAGCCCGACTGCAACTGAGCCGCATCTCGCACGTTGTCGGCGACCAGGCGGTTGGCGGCCGCGAACGCCCGGACCGCCGAACGGTGGCGTTGCCGGGCGCTGACCAGCAGATCGATCATGGTCCGGAGTCGTCGTTCGGCGGCGGCGATGCCGTCCAACGCCAGGGGAAGCACGTCGGACGCTGCCGAGATCAGCGGTAGCAGGCCGGTGGCTCGGTCGATCACCAGATCCTGGGATGGGTCGCTGGTGAACACCACCGAGTTCGATGCGCTACTGGAACCGGCGGTATCCGATCGGCCTGCGGAGGGCGCGGCCTGAACAGCGGTCGAAAGGAGGGCGGTGACCAGCACGGCGAGCACGGCGGTCATGCCGAGGCGGCGATGCACTCCGAAATCCTACCGGTGGGCCTCCGATGCCTGACGGACCCGTGACCACCGACCGTGGCGACTCACGCACTCGTCGTGCTGGGATCGATTTCACCAGCCGAATACCCGTCGGTCTCATCGCGGATGTCTCCGACGAGTTCCTCCAAGACGTCCTCCAGGGACACGATCCCAATCCAGCCCTCCGTACCGATCACGGCAGCAAGGCGGATCCGTTCCCGCTGTAGAAGATGGAGTACCTCGTCCAGCGGTTGGTCGGGCGACAGGACGGCCATTGTCCTGACCTCCTCGGTGGTCAGGGTGTCGTCGGCCGCTCCGACGGGTAGGCGCAGTACCGACCGGGCATGCACCAGGCCCACCAGACCACCATCGGGGCCGGTCAACGGCAGCCGACTGTGACCCGAGGAGGCCAACACGCGTTCCACCTCGTGGACCGGGGCCCAACGGTCGACCGTCACCACCTCGGGCCGGGGCACCATCACCGATGCCACTGTCCGCCGCCCCAGGTCCAACGCTCCCGACAGGAGGTCGTGTTCGAACCCGTCGATCAGGCCCTCTTTCCGCGACGCATCCAGCATCGACGTGAGCTCCGCGGCCCCTACCGCACGGTGGATCTCGTCGACGGCCGTCAGGCCGAATGGGCGGATGAGTAGCGCCGACACCCGATCGAGGGCCACTACCGCAGGTTTGGTCAGGGAGACAAATGCTGTATGCAGGGTCACCGTCCACCGGAGCGTGCGTTCGGGAGCCGCGATGGCCAGGTTCTTGGGCACCAACTCGCCGAATAACATCTGGATGACGGCTGCCAGACCGATCGCTGCCACCCACGACGCCGTGTCGGCCGCTCCCTCGGGGACCGCAACCACTGAGAACAGGTCCTCCAGCAGGCCGCCGATAGCCGGCTCGGCGAGCACCCCGAGGGCGATGCTGCTGGCCGTGATGCCCAACTGGGCACCCGACATCTGTAGTCGGAGGTCCCGACGGGCCCGGAGTGCCCGGGACGCCGCTCGCGATCCCCTCTCAGCCGCGTCGGCCAACACCGTCGGGCGAGCAGCCACCAGCGCGAACTCGGTCGCCACGAAGAGAGCGTTCACCGCTACGAGGAGCAGGACACTGCACAACGCCAGCGCGGTCACCATCGGCCGCTCCCCGGTTCGGCCTCAGTCTCGGGCGGTGACGGCGCGGGGGCCACCATCCGGAGCGTTTCGATCCGGCGACCGTCGACGGCCAGGACCTCGATGCGCCAACCCTCGTGATCGATCCTCGCCGTGGGCTCGGGGATCCGCCCCAGCCGATAGAGGACGTACCCGGCCAGGGTTTCGTACGGACCGTCGGGGATGGCGAATCCTGTGGCCTCGTATACGTCGTCCGGGCCGAGCCGTCCCGAGACCACGATGTTGCCGGGGCCGTCTACCTGGGTCCGCGGAAGTGGCGCCGACTTTCCAGTGAGGTCCAGGAGATCATCGTCGATCTCACCGATGAGTTCCTCGACCACATCCTCCTCGGTCACCAGACCAGCGGTACCTCCATGCTCGTCGACCACGACGGCCAGGGCGCTGCGCGCTGCACGGAGGTCCTCCATGAGGCCATCGAGCGCCCGGGTCTCCGGGACAGCCAGCGCCGGAGCCATCAATCCGGCGACCGGCACCCGATCTCGCGAGTCGCGGGCAACGGTCAACAGCGCCTTCACGTGGACGATCCCCACCACATGGTCGAGATCGCCGTCGATCACCGGGAACCGGGAACAACCCGTTCGTTCCGCCTCGGCCAACAGGTCGGCGCCCACCGCTGAGACGTCCAACGAGTGAACGTCGAGTCGCGGCACGAGCACCTCGGCGGCCACCTTGTCCGCTAGACGCACCGAACGCGTCAACAAGGCCACGTCGTCGGGATCCAGTGTCTCGTCGGCCGAGGTTCGGATCAGGTCCCCGATTTCGTCGAGCGTCCGCGACGGGTCGAGGTCGGTCCGCGGCATCACTCCCAGGCGACGTACCACGGCATTGGCCGCCCCGTCGAGTACCGCCACCAACGGGCGACCAATCACACCGATCACCGTCACCGCGGGAGCCAGGCCGCGAGCGAGGGGCTCGGGCGCAGCCAGGGCCAGGTACTTGGGCACCTGTTCCCCCACCACGAGGTGTAGGCCGGTGGCCACGAGAATGGCCACCACCACCGACGCCCCGGTGGGATGGTCATCGCCGGTCAGGATGCGCGCCACCGTCGGCTCGGCCACGAACCCCAACAGCAGCGCGGACAGGGTGATCCCAAACTGGGCTCCGGAAAGATGCGAAGTCAAGCGTTGCAGGAGGGCACGGACCCGCCGGGCCGCCGGGTCACCGTCAGTGGCCGCCGCCTCGATTCGGGCCCGGTCCACGGCCACCAGACTGAACTCGGCCGCCACGAAGAACGCGTTGATGATCAACAGCGCGGCAATCGCCATCAAACCAGTGGAGGTGGACATCTGCCCGAAGGCTACCGATGCCCGTCGACCGGTAACGGCCGATGCGAGCCCTCAGAAATAGTTCGATACGTTAACCATCATGACCGACCCTCCTGCCGACTCGCCTCCCGCTAAGGAGGGGTATCCCACCAGGGAGGTCGACGCCGCCCGGGCCGCAGCCAAGCTGGCCCGCCAGATCACCATCCCCCTGACCGAACACCAGCTCAGCCTCTCCCAGTACCGGGTCCTCGTCTTCCTCGACGAGGGCGGCGCCGCTCCCTCCGACTTGGCCGACCGGCTCTCGGTCAGCCGCCCGTCCATCACCGCACTGATGGACGGGCTGGGAGAGCGGGACCTCGTCGAACGCCACAACGATCCCGACGACGGACGACGGGTTGTTCACCACCTGACCGAAGGCGGCCGACGGATCCTCGAGATCGCCGACCGTGCGGTGGCCGACCGGCTAATGGTGCTCGGAGCACACGTGAACGCCGGCGACCCCACACCGCTCATCGAGAACCTCAGCAAATTCGGCGACGCCATCCGTGCTGCCCGTGCCGCCGGCACCGCCTGACCCGATGGGAGCAGAGAGGACGACGCCCCGGATCGATCCCGACACCTCCAAGGGCTGGTTCCGTCGGCTCCTCCCGATGATCGTCGCTCGGCGGGCCGCCTTCACCGTTGTCCTGGTGACCGGACTGGTGGGTCTCGCCCTCCAGGTCTCTGTGCCCATGGTCCTGCGGCAGGCCGTCGACCGGTCATTGGGCGACCTCGACGGTTCCGCGGCCTTCGCCGACCTGGAGCGCCACGCCATCCTTCTGGTTGTCATGGCCTCCGCGTCGTTTGGGCTCCGGTTCACCTACCGGTACCTGCTCTTTGGCACGGCGTGTCGGATCGAGACCGACCTGCGGGACGCCGTCTACCAGCACCTAACCCGGCTCTCGTTCTCCTTCTACGACCGGGTGGCGGCTGGTGAGGTGATCTCCCGAGCCAACTCCGACATCCGCTCCATCCAACTCCTGCTGGCCTTCGGTCCGCTGGCCGGCCTCTCAGCAGTCAGCTTTTTCATGGCCTTCGGCTTCATGCTCAGCATCCACGTCCCACTCACGTTGGTCACCGTCTCCACCATGCCGTTCGTCTTCGTACTCGGCCAGAAACTCCGCGACCAGGTCTTTCCCCTGTCGTGGGTCACTCAGGGCCGTATGGCCGAAGTGGCCATGGTGGTCGACGAGAACGTCAACGGGACCCGGGTCGTCAAGTCCTTTGCCGCCGAATTCGACCAGATCGCTCTATTGGCCCGGGCCGCCGACCGCCTCCGCTGGTCAGCCACCGCCCTGATTGAGGCCCGCGCCCGGTTCAATCCGATGATTGAGGCCCTCCCCCGCCTCGGCATGGCCCTCGTGCTGCTCTACGGCGGCCACCTGGCCATCGACGGTCAGGTGGGGGTCGGCTCACTCCTGGCCTTCAGCGGCTACGTGACCATGATCGCCATGCCGTTCCGGATGTTCGGCTTCGTCCTCATCCAGGCACAACGAGCGGCCGCCTCGTCGATGCGGATCTACGAGATCCTCGACGAGGAACCGGCCATCGTCGACCGACCCGGCGCCCGTGAGCCGGCAGCGGTTTCCCCTGAACTGGGTCGAGTGGAGTTCCGCTCTGTGGTGTTCTCCTATCCCACGGCCGACCCGGAACACGAGGGAGACCCCCGCCCGGTCCTAGACGGCTTCGACCTGGTGATCGAGCCCGGCGAGACGGTGGCCATCGTCGGTAGGACAGGCTGCGGGAAGTCAACGGTGGCCCGACTCCTGCCCCGCTTCTACGACGTGACCTCCGGTGCGGTGCTCGTCGACGGCATAGACGTCCGTGACCGCCGGCTGGACGGGCTGCGACGCACAGTGAGCCAGGTGCCCGACGAGTCGTTCCTGTTCTCCGAGCGACTCCACGACAACGTGGCCTTCGGTCAACCAGATGCCTCCCGCCCGGACGTTGAGGCGGCGGCTCGCATCGCCCGGGCCGACGAGTTCATCGTCGGTCTGGCCGACGGCTACGACGAGGTGGTCGGCGAGCGGGGCTACTCCCTGTCGGGCGGGCAACGCCAACGGATCGCGCTTGCCCGCACCATCCTGACCGACCCCCGCGTGCTGATCCTTGACGACGCCACGAGCGCCATCGACGTCCAGACCGAGGAAGACATCCACCGGGGGCTGGTCGACCTCATGGCCGACCGGACGACCATCGTGATTGCCCACCGCCTGTCCAGCATCAGCCTGGCGGATCGGGTGGTCCTCATGGAGGGTGGGAGGGTGGTGGCCGACGGTACGCACGCCGACCTTCTGGCCACCGATCCCCGCTACGCGGCAATCCTCACCCAGAGCGACGGAGTCGACGTCGATGCAACACGGAGCACCGACTGATGGGCGGCCACGGTTTCTTCGCCGGACCTTCGTCAGTCCAAGCCAACGCCCAGGCCGGTCTCCCCTACGCCGACGTGCCCGACGAGCTTCGAACCCGCATCGAGGACGTCCTCCGCGACGAACCCGACCATCCTGAGCCAGACGTGTCGTTCTCACATTCCCGATGGGATCGGCGACCCTTCGGGCTTCGCACCTTCCTGATCCCACACGCCGGCGGCCTGTTGGTGGCCCTTCTCCTGGTCATCGCCGAGACCGGTCTGCTCCACGTAGGTCCGTTGCTCACCCAGATCGGTATCGACCAGGGTGTCCTTGCCGGCGAGATCGGCGTTCTGGTGGCTGTTGCGTCGGCCTACCTAGGTGCCGTCGTGCTTTCCACCGGCGCATCGTTCCTGCGGACCCGCTTCACCGGACGACTGGGCGAGCGTCTCGTCTACGACCTCCGCGTCCGGGTGTTCAGCCATTTCCAGCGCCAGTCGCTGGACTTCTTCACAGGCGAGAAGTCGGGCGTGCTGATGACCCGGATGACCAGCGACATCGAGGCCCTCACCACCCTGCTCCAGGAGGGCCTGGTCAGCTTCGTAGTTCAGGGCATGACGTTGATCGTCATCACTGCCTACCTGTTGGTGCTCCACCCCGGCCTGGCCCTCGTCTGCCTGCTCACCGTCGTTCCGATCAACGTGGTGCTCACCTTGTGGTTCCGACGGGTATCTCACGTCGGTTACCTCCGGGTGAGGGACCGCATCGCCGACGTCTTGTCCAACCTGGCCGAAAGCCTGGCCGGCATCCGCGTCATTACGGCCTTCGGGCGCCGCGACCACGACGTGGCTCGCCACCAGCGAATCATCGACGCCCATCTGGACGCCAACCTCTACATGGGCCGGGCCCAAGCCCTGTTCGGACCGGGCACCGAGTCCATCGGGATCATCGCCCAGGCCGTGGTCCTTCTCGTCGGTGGACGCATGGCGCTCCGGGGCGAGGTGACGATCGGCGAACTGACCGCCTTCCTCCTGTTCCTCACCTCCTTCTTTGCTCCGGTCCAGACTCTGGTGCAGCTCTACAACCAGTACCAGCAGGGCAATGCCGCGGTGCTCAAGTTGCGTGACCTCCTCAGCACCGAGCCGACCGTGGTCGAAATGGTTGACGCCGTCGACCTTCCCCCCATCAACGGGCGGATCCATTTCGACGCGGTGACCTTCGGGTACGACACCGACCACTTGGTGCTACGCGACGTCAATCTGGTCCTCGAACCGGGTGAGGTCCTGGCCGTGGTCGGGCCGACCGGGGCCGGCAAGTCAACCATCGCCAAGCTGGTCACCCGATTCCACGACCCGACGTTCGGCCACATCACCATCGACGGACACGACCTCCGCAGCGTCGGTATCACCTCACTGCGGCGTCAGCTGGGCGTGGTCCCCCAGGAAGCGTTTCTGTTCAACGGAACAATCGCCGACAATGTGTCGTTCGCCCGACCCGATGCCCCCCACGACGAAGTAGTCGAGGCGTGTCGGGCAGTCGGTCTGGGGCCGCTGCTTGATCGGATGCCCGACGGAATCCACACCCCCATCCACGAGCGGGGGGCCTCGCTGTCGGCCGGCGAGCGCCAGTTGGTCGCTCTGGCCCGGGCGTTCCTGGCTCGCCCCCGAGTGCTGGTACTCGACGAGGCCACCTCCAACCTCGACCTGCAGTCCGAGTCGGTCATCGAACGGGCGTTGGATCAGGTGCTCGAGGGGCGCACGGCCATCCTCATCGCCCACCGTCTAGCCACCGCCATGCGAGCCGACCGGGTGGCTGTCGTCGATGACGGACGGATCGTGGAGCACGGAACCCATGCCGAGTTGACAGCCCTCGGCGGGCAGTATGCGGCCATGGTCGAAACATGGCAGAGGCATGCCTCAGGCGGTCCGATCGGCGACAGGTACAGCGACGGAGGGAGCCTCCGTTGAGCACGCTCGAGTTCGTGCTCGGTCTGCTCGTGTTCACCGTCGGTTGCACCATTCAGGGTGTGCTGGGCTTCGGCGCCGGTCTGTTCGCCGTGCCCATCCTCGCCCTCATCGCCCCGGACTTCGTGCCCGGCCCGGTACTAATGGCCAACCCGTTGCTCTGTGCCCTCTTCGCCTGGCGCGAGCACGGCGCCATTGATCGGGCGGGCCTCCGGTGGGCCCTCATCGGACGGGTCCCCGGTGTGCTGTTCGGCGCCTGGGCGCTGACCGCGGTATCCGAGGACGGGCTCGGCCTGCTTTTCGGCACCCTGTTGCTGATCGGCGTGGGTCTCAAGGTCTCCGGAGTGCACGCCGCCAGGACCCCGTGGACGCTCATGGGGGCCGGCGGCCTGAGCGGATTCATGGGCACTTCGGTGGCCGTCGGTGGCCCTCCGATCGCCCTGGTGCTGGACGGTTCCTCGGGCCCGGAGTTACGGGCCACCCTCAACGCCTTCTTCTTCGTGGGGACGACCATCTCGTTGGTCGTTTTGACCCTGGCCGGCGAGTTCGGTGCGTCGGACCTCCTCCTGGCACTCTCCCTCCTCCCCTCGGTGCTGATCGGCGTGGCACTCAGTAGCCGTCTCCGCCCCCTACTCGATCACGGGTGGCTGGCCCCAGCGGTGTACGTCCTGTCCGGTTCCTTCGCCGTGCTCCTCCTGCTCCGTTCACTGTCCTGACCAACGCCCGTCGCAACGGGTAGACCTAGGGTCATCAGCGTGTTGGAGCCAGCCACGGACCCCATACTCGAACTGGCCGATGTGAGCCGCCGGACCGAGGGAACCCAACTGCTGGAGAGCATCGACTGGCAGGTCAGGGCCGGCCAGCATTGGGTGGTCCTGGGGCCCAACGGGTCAGGCAAGAGCACCCTGCTTCGTATCGCCGCCCTCAAACTACATCCGACCACCGGGACGGTTTCCGTGCTGGGCCGGACGCTGGGACGAACCGATGTGCGGTTGCTGCGACGCCAGATCGGTTACGCCTCGGCGACTCTGGCCGACGCCTTCCGACCCGACCTGGCAGCCACCGACGTGGTGATGACCGCCCGGCACGGTGCGCTGGAACCCTGGTGGCACGACTACGACGACGAGGACCGCGACCGGGCCCGCGACCTTTTGAAGAGGATCGGCTGTGGCCACCGGGCCGACCACCGGTTCGGCACATTGTCGTCCGGTGAGCGCCAGCGGGTGCTCCTGGCCAGGACCCTGATGGTCGACCCCGACCTCCTGCTGTTGGATGAGCCGACAGCCGGTCTGGACCTCGGCGGCAGGGAGGAACTGGTGTCGACGCTGGCCGACCTGGCGACCGACCCAGCGATGCCGCCCATGGTCCAGGTAACCCACCACGTTGAGGAGATCCCGCCCGGGTTCACCCACGGACTACTCATGGAGGGCGGCCGGATCGTGGCGGGTGGACCGCTGGCTGACGTCCTGACTGCCCGAGCCCTCTCGGACTGCTACGGGCTCAACCTGTCGCTCACGTGTCAGGAAGGCCGCTGGACAGTCCGGGTCAACGGGTCGGGCCGGTGACCATCGACCCATCTAATGCCCGGTCCGCAGGTGGGCACGCACTGATCGTGACTGGCGGTCCGCTCCCCCGGAGACTGGGACCGCTACCGGACGCCGATCTGGTGATCGCCGCCGACGAGGGCATCGATAACGCTCGCCGACTCGGCCTGACCGTCGACCTGCTCGTCGGTGACATGGATTCGGCCAGCGATGGCGCCGAAGTGAGCGCCCGGGTCGTGGAACGCCACCCGGTCGACAAGGACGAGACCGACCTCGAGTTGGCCCTGGCAGCGGCGCTGCGTGCTGGGGCGACGTCGGTGACGGTGGTGGTCACCGCGGGCGGCCGGGCCGATCACGCCCTCGGAAATCTGCTGATCCTGGCTGGCGATCGGTGGTCGGCTCTTCGGGTCGACGTCCGGATAGACGAGGCGCGAGCCTGGGTGGTCTGGGACCAGGTCCGGATCGACGGCAGCACCGATGACCTGGTCAGCCTGGTGGCCGTCGGGAGTGCGGCCACCGGCGTGACGACGACCGGATTGGCCTGGTCGCTGGACGAAGCGACGCTCGAACCCGGCGTTGGCCTGGGTCTCTCGAATCGGATGACCGGCGCGGTGGCCGAGGTAACCGTCGGATCTGGTGCCGTCGTCGTCATCGCCCCGGGCGGGAGCACCGACTGATTTGACCCGGCGTCAGCGGCTGCCGGACAGTACGCGGTGCGGACAAATATTCGACGACCTTCCACATTGAGTACAAAACCCAACCCGGCAAGCGCACCCTTCAACAAGGTGCTGTAGAAATGCACGAGGTTGACGTGGACGGGAGGGGAACCACCGGTGATTAAGGGGGTACTGGGGGCACTTGTCCCACTTCTCGCCGCCCTGGTCGCCTTCGCCTTTGGAGCGATGATGCTGGTGACCCTCGGGGCCAGCCCTCTCGCCGGCCTGGATGCCATGCTGGACGGTGCGTTCGGAAGCAGCTCCCGCATCGCTGCGACGGCTGTCAAGGCGACGCCCCTGATCCTGGTCGGGGCTGGAATCACCATTGCCTTCCGGACCAGCGTCATCAACATCGGCGGAGAGGGTCAGATCATCGCCGGAGCACTCCTGTCGACCGTGGTAGCCCTCAGCTTCCCCAACCTGCCAGCTTTCATTCTGGTTCCCCTGGTCCTGCTCTCAGGAGCAGTTGGTGGTGGCATCCTGGGCGCCGTTCCCGGAGCGCTCAAGGCCTACGCCTCGGTCAACGAGATCCTCTCAACCATCATGCTCAACCTAGTGATGGTCCAGTTCATGAACTTTCTCCTCAGGGGCCCTCTAATCGACCCCTTCGAACTGGAGGCAGGAACCCGCATCCCACAGACCCAGCGGCTATCAGACAACGCCACCCTGCCCACCCTGCTGGACGGAACGAGGCTCCACATAGGGGTACCCGTCGCGATATGCGCGGCGGTTGGCGCCTACTTGATCCTCTGGCGCACACCTACCGGCTTTCGCCTCCGGGCCGTTGGGTATTCCCCCGAGGCCGCCAGGGCCGCCGGCATCAGCGTAAAGCGAAACATCACCCTGGCCATGACGCTGTCCGGCTCCCTTGGCGGAATCGCCGGGGCAATACTGGTCTTCGGTAGCGAAGGCCAGCGCATGGTCACTGACGGTTCGGCTGCGGGCTTCACGGGCAGTGCGGGCTTCAACGGAATCGTCGCTGCACTCTTCGGTGGGCTCCACCCCCTATGGACCATTCCATCGGCGATGCTCTTCGGGGCTCTTCTCACCGGTGCCACACAGCTCCAGCGAGTGCTCCAGGTTCCGGCCGCCCTGGCCGTCGCGCTCAACGGCATCATCGTCATCTTCGTAATAAGCAGCACACCAGTCCGGGGCTGGCTGCAACGCTCCCTTGCCAACTCGGGCATGTTCAACCGATCCTCTGACACGGCCGGGATGGACTGAGCATGGGCGAGTTCTTCACCCTCAGTGTGCTGGTCGCGACGGCCGCATCTGCCATCCGGTTGGCCACGCCGTACTTGCTGGCCTCGCTTGGCGAGACGGTCGGGCAGCGCAGCGGGGTGCTCAACCTGGGTGTCGACGGGGTGATGCTGCTGAGCGCCTTCTTTTCCTACTGGACAGTTCTGGAGACGGGAAACCTGTGGCTTGCCGTGCTCGTGGGCCTTGTCGTGGGCCTCGTGATGGGGTTCCTCTACGGGGTCATCACGGTGTTCCTCAACGCCACCCAGGGAATCAGCGGCATAGGCATCTTCATCTTCGGCCTGGGTCTAAGCGATCTGCTGTTTCGCCAGCTAGTAGGGACACCCAAGCCGGTGAGGCGCCTCCCGAACGTGGACATTCCCCTTCTCTCCGACATTCCCCACCTGGGCGAAGCACTATTCCAGCGCAATCTCCTGACCTACCTGGCATTCCTACTGGTACCGGTAACGGCGCTGTTGTTGACTCGGACCACGTTTGGCCTCAACATCCGCTCCGTTGGAGACAACCCCCAGGCGGCTGACAGCCTCGGTGTGTCGGTCGAACGGACCAGGTTCGTGGCAATACTCATCGGCAACTCCATGGCGGGCCTGGCGGGAGCGGCCCTCGTGCTCCAGTTGGGGATCTTCCAACCCAACCTCACACAGGGGCTCGGGTTCATCGCCGTTGCCCTCGTCTACTTCGGCGCATGGCGACCCATCGGCGTCATGGGAGGTGCACTCCTCTACGGCTTCGTGAACGCCACGGTCCTGCAGTGGAAAGCTCTCGGCATCATCCCGGTGAGCGGGTCCGACCTTGCCAACATGGCTCCAGCCGTGCTCACGATCCTGGCGCTGATCGTCGTAGCCCGCCGGGTGCATGCCCCGTCAGCACTGACCAAACCGTTCACGAGACACTGATCCGACAAAACACCATGGTGGGGACACCCCCAAGGAAGGAAAGGAACAGAGATGAAAAGACAATGGAGGCTCGGTCCTGCCGTGCTAGTGATCCTGGGAGCGCTCGCTCTCGTCGGCACCGCCTGTGGTGACGATGACGCGCCTGCGTCAGGTAGTGGAGAAGGAGGTGCCCTGAGGGTTGCGATTGTTGCGCCTAGTGCGTCTGATGACCTTGCGTTCAGCCAGAGCATGGTTGATGCGGTCCACGCCATCGAGCGCGATGTGGAACTGTCGGTAACCGATGGAACTTTCATCATCGAGGATGCCGCTGCGGCAATCCGTGGTTACGCCGAGGACGGCAACGACGTGGTCATCGCACACGGCACCCAGTTCGGTGCCTCACTCATTGAGATCGCCCCCGCCTTCCCGGACGTGACGTTCATGTGGGGAACGGCTTCTGACACCCAGGGTCTCGCCAACGTGTTTGCCTACCATCCGGCTGCCGACGAGGGCGGTTACGTGAACGGTTCCATCGCCGCCGCCCTGACCAAAACCGGTGTGATAGGTGTGGTCGGTCCGATCGAGGCCGGCGACGCCGTCGCCTACATCAACGGCTTCAAGGCCGGTGCCCTGGCTGGTGGTGCTTCAGAGGTGAACGTCACCTACACGGGTTCGTTCGGCGATGTCGCTCTGGCTGCCGAGGCGGCTGAGGCGCACCTGGCCAACGACGTGGACGTGTTGACGGGAACAGCCCAGATGGTCGTGGGTGCTGTCGGTGTGGCAGCGGACGCCGGGGTGCCCTGGTTCGGTACGCAGGCCAACCAGACGTCGCTGGCTCCGAGCCTCGTAGTGGCTTCGCAGGTGTACCACTGGGAGGTCGTGCTCGAGGAGATGCTGACGCTGCGGGACAGCGGCGTACTCGGAGGCCAGGCCTTTGAGGTCAACCTTGCCAACGGTGGCCTCGTCATCGAGTTCAACGACGCCTATGAGCTGCCCGCAGGTGTGCGAGACGCAGCCGACGCGATGATCGAAGGCATCACCAACGGCACGGTGAGCACTGGGTAGCAGTGCACACGGGAGGCGACCACCTCCAGCAATGAAGGTTCCCGTTCCCTGCCGGTGCTCCACCGGCGTTGCCAGCAGGGAACGGGCTCTTCAAACGAACAGAACAGATGGACACAATGGAATCTGACGAGAACATCCTGGAAATGAGGGGGATCACCAAGGTGTTTCCCGGCGTCGTCGCCAACGACAACGTCGACCTCGACGTCCGCTATGGAGAGGTCCACTCCCTCTTGGGTGAGAACGGTGCCGGCAAGAGCACCCTCGTGAAGATCCTCTTCGGCCTCTACCAGCCCGATGAGGGCAGCATCCACCTGCGCGGCGAGCCCATCGCCGTCGAGTCGCCGGCCGAGGCCATCGCCTCCAGGATCGGAATGATCCACCAGCACTTCATGCTGGTTCCGACTCTGACGGTCGCCGAGAACGTCGCTCTCGGTACGCAGTCGACCAGGCGGCCGTTCACCGATCTGGACGTGGTCTCCAGACGTGTTTCTGAGATCTCCGAGAAGCACGGTCTAGCGGTCGACCCATCGGTAGAGGTACGTCGACTAGCCGTCGGTGAACGCCAGAGGGTCGAGATCATCAAGGCCCTCTACAGGGACGCTGAACTGCTGGTCCTTGATGAACCGACGGCCGTGTTGACACCAGGCGAGGTCGACGACCTGTTCGTGATCCTGCGACGCATGGCCAACGATGGTCGGGGGCTGATCTTCATTTCCCACAAGCTTCGGGAGGTACTGACCCTCAGCGACCGGATCACGGTTCTGCGAAACGGAAAGGTTGTCGGCACCACCGCACCCGCTGAGACGAGCAGGGAGGAGTTGGCTCAAATGATGGTCGGGCGGGCGGTTCGCCTCACCCCGGACAAGCCCCTGATGGACGCCAGTGCCGCCCAGCTGAAGGTTGAGGGCCTGACAATCCGCGGAGACCGTGAGACCGTCGCCGTCGACGACATCTCCTTTGAGGTGCGGTCAGGTGAAATCCTCGGTGTCGCCGGAGTGTCCGGCAACGGCCAGCGCGAGTTGGCTGAGGCGATCGCCGGCCTCAGGGCGGTCGAACCGGGTGGCTCAATCAGGATCGCCGGTGTCGATGTCACAGGCGATGACACACGTTCAAGGCGCGACAGGGGCCTCGGCTTCATTCCAGAGGAACGGATGCGCGATGGAGCGATAGCAGAATTCACCGTGAGCGAGAATCTGGTTCTCGTGGACCACGGGGCAGCGGAGTTCACCAGCCGTGGAATGCTCGACTTTGGTTCGATCCGGGAACACAGCCAGAAGTTGGTCGATGACTTCGCTGTAAAGACTCCCGGCATCGATACCCCCACCTCCAGCCTCTCGGGAGGCAACATTCAGAAGGTGATCCTGGCGCGTGAGCTCTCAGCCTCACCGACGGTCCTGTTGGCGTGTCAGCCAACACGCGGAGTCGACATCGGTGCCGCCGAATACATCCACACGCGACTCATCCAACAGCGCAGCCTGGGAACGGCCACCATCCTGATATCTGAGGATCTGGACGAGGTCATGGGTCTGGCAGACAGGATCGCCGTCATGTACGAGGGAGAGATCGTCGCCATAGTCCCGTCTGAGGAGGCCACGAGGGACAGGATCGGGCTCCTGATGGCCGGCGTGGTGGAGGCTCCAGACCAGTCCAGCGTCTAGCCGAGGGGCTTGCCGAGGCTTTCGCCGTCATCGCCCCGGGCGGGAGCACCGACTGATCCGACCCGCCGCCAGCACCACGACCGGCAACTGAATGCCCGACGCCGACAGGCCCTTCTTCATCTCCCTCGTCGGTCGCCCTCCCCTAGGGGTGGGCGACAACGAACCTCAGGTGTAGATACGCGCAGGCAGGAGACCTTGAGGCCCTGCACTCGATCTCATTTTGAAATAGCACCTGCGCGAGATGAACGGATAGCGAAGAGGAATCCCCAAAAGCCGCCACCGATGGCACCACCAAGCATCTGCTGAAGGACATTGGCCCCTCCCATGCCGATTCCCAATAGCGGAATGGCGAGTGTGAGATAGGCGACGCCCGTCAGCCTTGTAGCAAAGCGACGTCGGCGTAGCCCGATGGAAACAAGAAGTGCCGCAAGCAGGGGAAGCGGAACGAAGGTGGCTAAAGCCTCGGTTCCGCCGAGTACTCCGTCCCTCGAGAAGAACTCCTCGGCCAAGGCAACGAACAAGCCCGTGAAGAGGCCAGTGAGTACCGCTGCCAAAAAGACCCATCGATTGATTCGCACCGACACCGACTCAGTCTGTCATCGACCCGCAAGGGAGTGGGGGGCGACATCGGAGCCCCAGGTGTAGATACGTGCAGCCATCTCTTCTCTTCCGGTTCCGATAGCGGTGCTTCTCGACTTGATGACATGATCACCACATGGACGAGACGCCAGAGGACGACGATCTGGACCCGACTGACAGTGGCGGGTTCCTAAGACGTCTCTTAGATGCGATAGGGACCATCTGGAAAATGGGTGACCGACCCGTGAAGGGGCGCAGCCGAGGCCCGTGGGTCGGCTAGATCAGGTCGGCGCGAGCCCCCCCGCCCAGAGGGGGCGGCGGCGCCAGGAGTCCTAGGTGTAGATGCACGAAACGGTGCCCTGTTTCGGCGGTCCGGTTCGAATCTCATGCACTCCCCGCGATGATCCCCCAACGGATCCGCGCCCAATAGCGTTCGTGGAAGAAATAGAGCACCAACTTCGTAATGACCTCGAATCCACCGATCGATATGGCTGTCGCCAGATTGCCGGTGAAGACGAACCCGAGCACCATCGTGTCGGCGCTCGCCAACACCCGCCATGTCGCCGTCTTGGTAGCCGAGCGCCGTCGCCCCTCCCGGTAGTGACCCTCTTCGTCCACGGTGCGGTCCCATTGCAACCGCGACCAGAGTCGCTCATGCAGGTAGTAGAGCGTCATCTTGGTTGCCACTTCAGTCAAAGCAATTAAGGCGGCGGTTCTTATCTTGTCAGCACCGCTTGCCTCCTCAAGGCCCAAGAGAGGGCCTAGAAAACTTAGGATGACGAAGGACAAGATCAGGGTGTCGAGTGTTCCCACTACCCGCCAAGAGATCGCCTTGACGATCGAACGAACCGGTTGGATCTCCGGAGGGTTCGGGGGATCTAAGCGCGGGTCCTCAGGACCAAAGATCGGACTTTCAGGATGCTCCCTCATCGCAGGTGGAGTCTGTCACTTCTCCCCTGAGGTGAGAAGTTCGATAACACACAGAAATTGGACTTCTGAGGGGTCGGGGGGTGTCTCTGACGCCCTCGGTGTAGATACGTACAGGCGGTTCATGGGCCTCCGGGGAGGGACTCGCATGGCTCACCGTCACTGTCACCGTCTAGACGGGCCACGTCGCCGTAATACGGGAAGTAAAGGTCAAACCAATCCTTTGCGGCTGAATAGGTAGCAAAGTCTGAGCAGTTCTTGGTGTTACCCGGGTTGCCAGGTACCCCGGAGGTTGTGGTCGTCGTACTGGTAGTTGTTGTGGTGCTAGTGGTGGTGTTAGTTGTGGTCGATGGGGCCGCAGGTGGGACGTAGACACCGGTTGGCGGACCGCCACAGGTACCGAGCATCGATTGGAGCGTCGACAGTTCTGCGGAAGTGACCGTGAGAGCCCAGCGCACTTTGATGTCCACCCATGAGTCGGCGTATTGGCACCAGTAGGAGGAATCAGATGGTTTCCACTCCTCCGGGCCGCGTGATCCCTTTGACCGGTTGGCCGAGGCAGTAACTGCGATCAGGTGCTGGGGGTCGACAAGGTCGTTGTAATAGGACCTCTTGGTCGTTGACGACCAGGCCCATCCGCCCGAATCATGGGCGTTGGCGAGGGGCACGAAGTGGTCGACGTCCAACGAACTGGGATTGGTGACGTAGGTACCAGTGAAGGCGGCGTACCACTGCCCGCTGGCGACTGAGCATCCGGAAGAACTGAGGCCTGTCCCAGTTAGTGATTCGAGAATGAGGACCTCGTGACGAGTGTTGATGCAGTCGCTGTCGTCGTCTGACCACCCTGAGCCCCAGTCGTCGCGGTCGTAGTCGATAGGTGCGAAGGCGCTACTGACCACGAGAGGGGCAAGCAGTTCTGGGATCCAGTTGATGTTCGCGGTTGTGGTTGTCGTCGTTGTCGCAGCAGTCGTTGGTGGCGGGGCCGTTGTAGTTGTCGCGGCAGCAGTCGTTGTGGTCATAGACACCAGGTGGGAGAAGGGAATCTTCATCGAAATCCCCGCTTCTCCGCAGGGGTCGTGCCCTTCTGGATGGGTTTCTTCCAGCATGTCTCCGAAGTCATTCGTCGTCACGTGGCAGAGCAAATACAGGCCTGCTTCTTCCAGAAACTTCATGACGTCGTGATGGATGTCCCTCCCTCCCGGATGTTTCGCGAGGTCGAAGATGCCCTGTCGCCCGTAGTAGTTGTCTTTGGGCGTTAGTCCTGAGGTGAAGGTTGTTTCTTTGATCTCTCTCCGTTCGAGTTCGCTGACGAGGAGATCCCATTCGGTTTGGGTGACTATCGCGATGTCGTACATGAGGACATTGCGGATTGGGAACATGATTGACATGACCCTCTGGAAGGCTTTCTCGTCTTCGCTCAGTCCGTCTTGTGAGGACCTCTGAAGGTCATCTCCGTCAAAAGCGGGCGTTCCTCTCGCCGGGAGTGCTTCACCTTGGGCATTCACCGCCACTGCTTCGCCTACCGGAAAGAGGAAGTTCCCGTCACGATCGACGATGTCTTCAGTCCCCGGATCGAGCCCGGTTTGATGCGAAGTCCCTGTGAAAATGCAGTAGCCCAAGGAATTGACATTGCAGGCGTATCTGTCGGCCGGCCGGGCCCTTCCGGCACCTCCTCCGCCCGATTGGTCACCGTTTCCCCCAGTAGTGGTGGGAGACGTGGTCACCTGAGGTGCCGTAGTCGTCGTGGGATCCGTAGTCGTGGTCGGATCCGTAGTCGTCGTGGGAGCCGTAGTGGTCGTAGAACCCGTAGTCGTGGTCGGATCCGCTGTAGTTGTTGCCGCGGGGATGGTGGTAGTGGTGACTGGTGTGGCGGTTTCTGCACCGCTACTGCACCCCGAGGCCACTAGCAGGAACACCAGAGCAACCGCGTCCTTCTTCACGGTTTGAGTCTGTCACCCCTCCCTGAAGGGGGCGGGGGCGACATCGGAGCCCCCAGGTGTAGATACGCGCAGGCAGCCTGGACGCGAAGAACCCGCCCCAAAGGGCGGGTTCGGCGCGACAGGGTTCTAGTTGTCGTTGATTGCGGCTGACGCAATCGGCCACCACTCATCAAGGGCTACGAACGGCCCAGCGGAAACGAACTCCAGCAAGCCTTTGGCTGCGATCTCGATCTGTGTCTTCACCGCTGCATCTGAATCCTCGTATTTCGTAATCGCTACGTTGACGCCGCGAGCTAAGTCCTGGCCAGCCAGCACGCTTTCACCGCCGTTGGCAGCAAGGACCCCAAAGAGCTCAGCCAGCAAGGCGTCACCTTCCTCGGAGGTCTCTGCTGCCTGCATTCGTGGCCCTGGCCTCGTAGTGGTAATGCTCGTATAAGACATGGTTCCCCTTTTCGTAGGTGAGCGGATAAGGGTTCCACAGATCAAATGCTGACGCTTGTGGACCCCACCCGTAGGGGGGGGTGGCCCTAGGTACGAACCCCCAGGTGTAGATAGGCGTGGGCGGATTAGCTCTTGAAATGTTTCAAGGGACCAACTAAACATGTACAGTAGTGAGTACTTGGACATGTAACAGAAGGAAGATAAGCCAATGAACACCGAACGGACCTGGACAATCAGCGAACTAAACGAATCGCTCGACATCTACGAACAGGAACTACGAGACAAGGGCCTCCGACGCAGCTCGATCAACACCTACGTCCAACACCCCGAACGTTTCATCCGCTGGCTGGCAGACGACTACTCACCGCAAGGGCCGCAAATAGACCAACGAGAAGAAGGAGCGAGGTCCCGCTCCAAGTACGACCCGCTCTACGACCACCTGGCCAACAACCCCGAAACGGTCATCGCTCTGAGCTTCTCCGAGATAGAACGCATCCTCGGCTTCGCCCTACCCGCCTCGGCACGTCGCTACCAGGCGTGGTGGGCAAACGAGCGTGAAGGAACCCACAGCCACGCGAGGTCGTGGCTTGACGCTTCTTATGGAACTCAGGGTGTGGATCTGAACGCGCAGACCGTGCGGTTCGTCGGCCAGTAGCGCCAGTCCCCACGTGTAGATACGCGCAGGTAGATCCTGCGCTTGAACACCGAGTTGCATGTGCCAGTCTCGGAGGATGCGGACGGCCGTTCTAACGCTGACCCTGGGGTTACTGGCTTCAGCGTGTAGTAGTTCCGCCCCTTCGGGGGCGCCGTTGAGCGGCGAGTCTTTGTCCGAAACAGCCGATCAGTTCGCTGAGTGGCTCGTCGGAGCGGGCGCCTTGCTCAATGAAGACGCTGGCTTTCAGGTAATGACCGAGGAGGGCTTCATATGTGCTGCGAATCGTTTGGTGGACGAATTCGGGCCATCTGACGTTTCCGACACCTTCTCGAGGATTGCTGGACCCGAGATCCATACCAGCGTGATGGTGGCCTATGTCGACGCCGTCTACGTCTGCGGCGACATTCGAAGGTGGACGGCGTCTGAAGCCGTGGCCGAAATTGGGGCAGCCCTGGACGTTGAGCTCGACAGCGATTTCTTTGACTGTTTGGTGGAGGGTCTCTCAGAGGAGGAGGCCCGTGATGCCTTCAAGAAGGAGCTGTCCACTCACGACTCTGAAAAGATCATTGATGGCAGCCTCGTGAAGTGGGTGGACCTGGGAATCCATACCCGTGCCGATTTCTGTGCGCCCGAGTTCGCACCTGTACTAGAAGCCCTCCTCGTCGACCGAGTCGCTTTGGAATTCATCGACACTGATCGTGCCCGAGGAGTCGATTTCCTTAACAAGGACGAATACAGGTGTTCCGTGAGACGGGTCGTGGACGAGTTGGGCATCAATGTGGTGTCCGACGTGTACTCGCTCGTCGCCGATCCCGCTGATCTTGAGGAGTTCGGCTTCGTTTTTGCTGACGCAACCACGGACTGTGTGGATCAGGAGAAGTTCGCCGATCGGGTCGCTGAGTGGTTCGCTGCGAAGGGCTTGAGCGCTGTGGAGCGAAACGGGGCCGAAGGGCTGACTCCCGATGACATTTCATGTGCCGCACGTCGATTCGTCGACCAAGTTGGTCCGAAAGTGTTTAACGACGTGCTTGCTGGTGCAGAAGACGTAGTGCCCTTCGACGAGCTGGCCGACAAGTTGGGTGCGGCTGTACTTGATTGCGTGCACTCGGACAGGTTCTCGACGACAACGACTTCCAGCGACCCGTCAGCAGAGGACTGGGAAGAAACCGAAAGGGACATCCGAGCTCTGGTGGTGGAGATGCTGATCGAAAGGGGCATGACCCCAGAAGAGGCAGAGATCGAAGCAGATGAACGGATAGCCGAAGGCACGGAGGTTGAGGTCGTCGAAGACCAGATCGCTATCTGGGAAGACTGGATGGACAACTACCTTCGCCACCCAGTCTTGGGCAATTACTGGACTGCCGACGAAGCCGAGTGCGTCATCATCGCCATGATGAGAAAGCGCGGAATCTACGAGACCGACAGGCAGATCAGGGGCGCCAACGCTGGCGCCATGAACAAAGAAGACGCCGAGTTCCTTGTACAGCCCGTCGTCGACTGCGTTGACCTCAAGGCCATGCTTCTAGCCGACACAGTTCTGCACGAATACCAGGAGGACCCCGAGTGCCTGTTAGCAGATGTGACCGAAGAGCAGGTCGCCTCCTGGTACGTCGCCCTTTTCACCGATGGACCCGACCTGTCTGCCGAGTTGGCCCAGCAGGACGTCAACCAGTCCTGTTGAACCCCCTCCCCTGAGGGTGGGTGGCGTCGCTGACGCCACCCATGCAAATACGTACAGGCGAGCTTTAGATAGATGGAAGTCGAGAGACCACAGACACCCTAAGTGGGTGGTGGGTTGGGGACTCTAAGCCATCACCAAACTAAAGGGCCGCACCAACAGTGCAGATCAACAGGCCTTTTCGTGGACCGTACTGGACTCGAACCAGTGACCTCTCGCGTGTGAGGCGAGCGCTCTAGCCAACTGAGCTAACGGTCCGCTGGGCGAAGATGGTACCGGCGGCGTCCGATGACCGGTCAGGGCACCGGGGTCCCCGGCGGTGCTACGCAAATCTGTTCGGTCCTCGATGGGAGCATCACAGCCACCGCCGCCGATGCACCAACCATCGGACAGGTCGTCCCAGCCACGCCCCGGGCCACGATCATCGGGGTCTCAACCGTGCACGGCACCACCCGAACCGTCGTGGCCAGTTCGACGCAGCGCCCCGCATCCATTCTCGACGGCACCTCTCCCTCGGGTCCTAGGACCGCGGTGGCGATGAGGATTCCCAGCATCACGGCGAGGGCCAGCACCACCGGGCCGACCCGTAGTGCACACCCGGCTGCCGGCGACACTTTGACCCCGTCGAACGAATCGCCCTGTCTCCCGTTAGGCCAGTCATCTACCGGAGATCCCATCGGGGGGCGCCGAGGGGCCGGGGTCGGCGAGCGAGACCGGTCATAGACCGCCCGTCGACCCACATCGCCCAACACCCGCCAAGCCTCATTGACCTCAGCCATCCGTTCGGCTGACCCGGCTCGCTTTGACGGGTCGACCACCCAATCGGGGTGGAGTCGCCGGGCCAGATCCCGATAGGCGTCGCGCACGACTTCGGGTGCGGCATCAATCGGCACCCCGAGTGTGCGGTAATGGTCGACGGGACCGGTCACCGGCTCACCCTACGGTCGAGTCAGTAACCATGGCCGGGGCGCCCGACGCCGGACCTAACGTGAACAGCGTGGATGACCTGATCTGCCCGGGCTGCGGCGAGGACGACGACCTATCGGGGCGTCGCGACGGCGAACCCGGCCAACAGACGATCACCGTGACCTGCGGATCGTGTGCCCTCTCGTGGGTCCGAGACCTGAAACCCACCTGCCCGACGTGTGGCAGCACCGAGGTCCGGACCGCGTTGCAGTCCATTGTCGACAAGTCCCGAGGAACCCAGCTGTCCATCCAGTCGATGCGGGTCGTGTACCTATGCCCGACGTGCGACCCCGAACGCCTGGCCGACTGGAACAAGACCAACTCGCCGCTGCGACCCTCCGAACTCCCCCACGACGTCGACTGACCGGTCTGCTCGTCAGCTACCCGTCGAGCAGACCTTCAACTATCCGCCCACCAAGCCTTCGACCACCGCTTCAAGTCCGGCCACACGGCTCCCCTTGACCAGAACGGCGTCGCCTTGACCCAGGACACGCTCCCCCAGCACGGTGATCGCAGCGTCCGTGTCTTTCAGCCCATCCACCCCGTAGAGATCGGTACCCGCGGCAAGGACCTCCACGCCGAGATCGGCAGCGTGTCCAGCCACCGCCGCGTGTGCCGCCGGTCCGTGGTCTCCCAGTTCGGCCATCACGCCTAGCACCGCTATCCGCCGCCCGCCCTCCGGGAGAGCGGCAAGCGCATCGAGGGCAGCCATCGTCGAGGTCGGATTGGCGTTGTAGGCGTCGTTGACCACGGTGCATCCCGAGGAGCCGGTCACCACCTCCATTCGCCACGGGGAGAGCCGAGCTTCGGCCAGACCGGTCGCCACATCGTCCAGCCCGACTCCCTCCACCAAGCCGACCGCGGCAGCCGCCAACGCGTTGGCCACCATGTGGACACCCCGGGCATCGAGTTTCACCTCGAACCGTCCCCACGGAGATTCCAGTCGGAAGGTCGGTCGGAGCACGTCGTCGAGCCGTACATCTTGGGCCCTTACCTCGCCACGGTCACCGAATGTCAGGACCGGGCATCGGGCCCGGTCCGCCTGGGCCAGAGCCTCGGGGACGTCGGCGTGGACGACAGCACACCCGTCGGGCGGCAATCCGTCGAACAGTTCACCCTTGGTGCGGGCAACGACCTCCAGGAATCCGAAGCTCCCGGTGTGGGCATCCGCCACGGTGGTCAGTACCCCGACGTCGGGACGGGCCAGCCCGGCAAGGTCGGCAATATCGCCCTCGCTGCGAGCCCCCATCTCGACCACCACGTGCGCGGCGTCGGCCGGCGCACCTAGCAATGTCAGTGGCACCCCGATCTCGTTGTTGAACGACCGGTCGCTGGCGTGCGTCGTGCCGCTGCAGGCCATCACCGCTGCGACCAGGTCCTTGGTTGAGGTCTTTCCCACACTCCCAGTAATACCCACCACCCGGCCGCCACCGGCGCCCACTGACCGGCGAGCAGCTGCACCAAGCGCGGTTAGCGCGGCCGACGTGTCGGCGACCCGTATCGCCGTGGTGGCCGGTGAGATCTCGTTGCGATCTGTCAGGTGGGCTGCCGCTCCGGCGGCGATGGCCGCCTCAATGAAATCGTGTCCGTCGCGGTCGGCCACCAGTGGCACGAACAGGCATCCAGGCGTGGCCGTGCGGGAATCCTGGGTTGCTCCGTCGACCAACACGTCCTCGCCGACCAGTTCCCCACCGGTCGCTCTCGCGACCTCTGACGCCCACATCCTCACGGTGCCCGGTACCTCACGGAACGCGACCCTACGATGCTCAGGTGTCTAGCCGCCGTCGTCTCGTCGTCCTGTTCGGGGGTCGGAGTGCCGAGCACGACGTCTCGTGCGTCTCGGCCCGCCACGTGCTGGCCGCAGCGAACCCCGACCGCTACGAACTCATCCCCATCGGGATCGACCGGGAGGGCCGCTGGGCGTACGCCGACGCGGCGGCCGATGCTCTGGCGGCCGGCAACCTCCCCGACCGCCTCGATCCGACGGGCACGACCTGGGATCCACTCCCCCGACTCGCCGAACTCGTAGCCCAAGCAGGACCCGACGCCGAGCCCGGGTCCCTGATTGTCTTTCCCCTCGTCCACGGACCACTCGGCGAGGACGGCACGCTTCAGGGCCTCCTTGAGTTGGCGGACGTGCCCTACGTGGGGTCCGGCGTGCTCGGTTCGGCCCTGGCCATGGACAAGCTGGCCGCCAAAGACGTCCTGGCCCACCACGGCATCGCCCAGGCGCGATACCGGGCCATCCACGCCGACCGACTGGTCGACCCGGGAACCCACGCCAACTCCGACGGGTACCGGGCCCTGTTGGTCGAACTGATGGCCGACCTGGGACCGACGCTATTTGTGAAGCCGGCCAACATGGGTTCTTCAGTGGGCGTCTCACGGGCCACCGACGAGGCCTCCCTCGCCGAGGCCCTCGCCACCGCCGCTCTCTACGACGAGTGGGTGGTCGTCGAGGAAGCCATTGCCGGCCGGGAGATCGAATTCGCCGTTCTGGGGGACCGGAACCCGCAGGTATCGGGGCCCGGCGAGATCCGACCGGGTGCCACCTTCTACAGCTACGCCGACAAGTACGAGACCGACGCCGCCGAGCTCGTCATCGACCCGGACCTCTCCCCAGAGGTGATCGTTGGCTTCCAAGAGATGGCCGCCCGTGCCTACCTTGCCCTGCGCTGCGCCGGTATGGCCCGAGTGGACTTCTTCATTGCCGACGACGGCCGGATGCTTTGCAACGAGGTCAACACGATCCCCGGCTTCACCCCTATCTCGATGTATCCCCGGCTCTGGCAGGCTGCCGGGCTCACCTACTCGGCGCTCATCGACCGTCTGGTCGATCTGGCCGTTACCCGCCACACCCGGCGCCGCCGCAACACCGGCCACTGAGCACCAGCCGTCGGGAGCGGGCAACTAGCTACCGGCGGCGGGATCCAGCGACCGACGCAGGAACCGCAGCAGTTCGCCACGTCGCTGTACCACCGGACGCAGGGTCGGCCCCACACCCGCAGCCCGCAGCACCTCGATCTCGGTGGCCACCCCCACCACGGTCGAGTACGCACTCAAAAGGAGCAGTTGGGCGTCAGTTCGTCGCATGCGTCCCGCCGCCATCTCGTCCTCCATCCACCGGCGGGCCCGGGCCATCAGGGGCTCGAGGTGAGTCCGAACCCGAACCGCGCCCGGCGAGTTGGGGCGACTGACCTCACGCAGCAGGCCCAGCAGGACCGGCTGGTCCAGCGCCAGGCGAAACACCTCGCGGACCATGCCCTCAACCCGCTCCCAGTCGCTTCCTCCGACGGATCTGGACTCGGCCAAGACCCCTTCCAAGGCCATGGTCAGTTCGCCGGCGCAGTGGTCGACGACCGAGTCCAGCAACCGGCGTTTGGAGACGAAGTGGTAGAGGATCGTCTGCTTTCGGATCCCCAGGCCGGCTGCCAGGTCGTCCAGCGAGGTGCCGTCATAGCCGGTGGTACCGAAGGAGGCGAGGGCAGCGTCCAACACCAGCTCTCTAGTGTTGCCCCGCTCCCCGGTGGTCGCCACATCGCAACCGTAGTCCCGCTCTCTACCAGATGGTAAGGAGGCCGGCATTCTGGTAGAAAAGCCCCCGTGATCCCCGAATCCCTCGCCGGGCGGCGCATCGCCATCACCGGAAGCACCGGCTTCCTCGGGACCGCGCTCGTCGAACGCCTCCTTCGTTCGGCCCCCAGCTGTGAACTCGTCCTGATCGTCCGGCCAGGTCGACGGGGGGCGGACCGACGGGTCGAACGCGACATCCTCCGCAACGACGCCTTTGACTCACTACGCGATGCCCTCGGTGCCGATGGCTTCGCCGAGATGACCGCCCGACGGGTCACAGCGTTGGCCGGTGACGTCACCGTCGACGGACTCGGCCTGGACGACGACGGCCGGGCCGTTCTCGCCACATGCGACGTCGTCATCCATTCGGCCGCTGCGGTGAGCTTCGACTCACCACTGGACCAGGCCGTCGAGGTCAACCTGCTGGGGCCAGTCCGAGTCGTCGAGACCCTGTCCGAGTTGGGCGTGGCCCCCCATGTGGTGACCGTGTCCACCTGTTACGTGGCTGGTAGCCGTCGGGGTGCCGCCCCCGAGGAGCCGGTCGACGCTAGCCCGTTCTTCGTCGACGTCGACTGGCGCACCGAGGTCGACGCCGCACGTCGCATCCGTCGCGAGACCGAGACGGCCAGCCGTACCCCGGAGAGCCTCGCCGACTTCCGCTCCAAGGCTCACGGCGAACTCGGTGCTGCCGGCACGCCCAACCTTGCCGCCAAGACCGAGCAGCTGCGATCCCGATGGGTCGACGACCGCATGGCCGAATCCGGCGTCGCTCGCGCCTCGTCACTCGGCTTCCCCGACGCCTACGCCTACACCAAGGCCCTCGGCGAGATCGCCACCGCCGAGTCCCGTGGCGACGTACCAGTCAGCGTGGTCCGTCCGGCCATCATCGAATCGGCCTTTGCCGAGCCGTCGCCCGGCTGGATCCGTGGCTTCAGAATGGCCGAGCCGGTCATCATCTCGTACGCCCGTGGCCTCCTGAAGGAGTTCCCCGGCGTTCCCGAAGGAACCATCGACGTCATCCCGGTCGACTTCGTGGTGGCCGCCATCTGCGCAGTGGCCGCCCGCGGGCCCCTGGCCGCCGACGATGGACCCGACATCGTCCAGGTGGCCTCCGGTTCGGTCAACCCGCTTCGCTACGGCACCTTGGTCGACCAGGTGCGTGAGTGGTTCACCGAACACCCCATCTACGACGACATGGGCCAGCCCATCCCGGTGCCCGAGTGGTCGTTCCCCGGCCGGGGCCGGGTCAAGAAACAGCTGCAACGGGCCGCCGCGATGCTCGACCATGCCCAGAAGGTGTTTGACGTCCTACCCGTGCGGGGCCGCCAGGCTCTGGTGGGCACCCACCTAGAGGAGCAGCGAGAGTTGATCCAACGGGCCGAGGGCTACGTCGATCTGTACGGCGCCTATGCCGAGTGCGAGGCCGAATACGGACTGGACCAGCTGATGGCCCTCTGGGATTCGCTCGATGGCGCTGATCAGGCGGCCTTCACCTTCGACCCCCGGATCATCGACTGGGAGGCCTACGTCCCCGACGTCCACCTCCCATCGGTCGTCAAGGCCGGCCGGGTTCCCATGAAGCCACCGTCACGGGGCGGCGAGAGTCGATCGGCCCGCCTGCGCCGACAGGCCCTGGCCCCCGAACGCCACCTGGCCGCCTTCGACCTGGAGAACACCCTCATCGCGTCCAACGTGGTGGCCAGCTACGCGTGGCTGGGCAGCCGACGTCTGCGTGGTCGCGATCGGGTCCGCTTCGTGGCCGGGCTGGTAGCCGAGGCGCCCGCCCTGTTGTCGCTCGACAAGAAGGATCGCAGCGACTTCCTACGTCACTTCTACCGCCGGTACGACGGCGCCCCCGTCGAGCAGATCACCATCGACGCCACCGAGAAGTTCAGCGAAATGATTCTGGCCAAGTCATTTCCGGCGGCTATCCGTCGGGTGCGCGAGCACCGGACTCTGGGCCACCGCACACTGCTCATCACCGGTGCCCTGGACTTCGTCGTCGAGCCGTTCCGTCCGCTCTTCGACGACATCGTCTGTGCCGAGTTGGGCGTGGTGGATGGAAAATACGACGGCCAACTGACCTCCGTTCCACCGACCGGCGAAGCCCGCTACCAGGCCCTCGTCGACTACGCCGCAGCTCACGATCTGGACCTGAGCGAGTCGGTGGCCTACGCAGATTCGGCCAGCGACCTTCCGATGCTGGAGGCCGTCGGCTTCCCGGTTGCCGTCAACCCGGAGACCCGCCTAGCCGGTATCGCCCGTAAGCGGGGCTGGCTCGTTGAGGACTTCCAGAAGTCGCCCGGCATGCACCGCAGCCCTTTGCCGCTGGCTCCGATGCGAACCGTAGGCACCACCAGATGACCGTGGGCACCATCAGATGAAGGCTCTGCAGTTCCGCCGGAACCTGCCCCGTTACGCGGCGGCCCGCATGGCCGGCAGCATCACGCCCGGACGGGGATCGTCGGCCGGACCACTCAAGCTCGTCGACCTCGATACCTCTCGGACACCGGGCCCCGACTGGGTGCGGGTCCGCCCTCGGCTATCGGGTATCTGCGGCTCCGATCTAGCTACCGTCGACGGCCGCTCGGCCCGCTACTTCGAACCGCTCGTGTCGTTCCCGTTCGTCCCCGGCCACGAGGTGGTCGGCGACCTTGACAATGGCTCCCGGGTCGTCCTGGAACCGGTTCTGGGCTGCGTCAGCCGAAACCTCGACCCGACGTGCACCCCGTGTGCGGAGGGCCACCTCGGCAACTGCGAACACACCTCGTTCGGCGATCTCGAACCCGGGATCCAGATCGGTTCCTGCCACGACACTGGGGGCGGCTGGTCCACGGCGTTCAACGCTCACCCCAGCCAGTTGCATCCCGTTCCCGAGACCCTCGACGACGAAGCGGCCGTCATGGTCGAGCCCACGGCCTGCGGGGTGCATGCCGCCCTGATGGCCGAGGTACCCGACGGCGGCGTGGTCGCCGTACTGGGAGCCGGCACCCTCGGCCTGGTGACCCTGGCCGCCCTCCGGGCCCACGCGACGCCTAGCACCGTGGTGGCCACCGCCCGCTACCCCGAACAGCGCCGACAGGCCGCCGCCCTAGGCGCCGACCACGTGGTCGCTCCCGATGAGATCCGGCGGGCCGTCCGTCGGATCACCGGAAGCCGGGCCATCGGCGCACCCGGGCTCGGCGAGACCCTGACCGAAGGGTTGGTGGATCGACTCACCGGCGGTGCTGACGTGGTCATCGACTGTGTCGGATCCTCTTCCAGTCTCACCGACGCGCTGGCCATCGTCCGCCCGCGAGGTCGCATCGTGCTCGTCGGCATGCCCGCCGAGATCTCTCTCGAGTTGACTCCCCTCTGGCACCGCGAGATCACCCTGGTGGGCGCCTACACCTACGGCACCGAGACGCTCCCCGACGGCACGGAGCGCCGGACCTTCGACCTGGCCGCCGACCTAGTCGGTGCCGCCAGCCTCGGTTCGCTCGTGTCGGCCACCTACCCCCTCGCCCGCTACCGCGATGCCCTTGAGCATGCGGCCTCGGCCGGGCGCCGGGGCGCCACCAAGATCGCCTTTGACCTCCGCGACGAGAAGGAACGCCTCCTGTGACTGGATACCTCCCATGACCGGACATCTCGCACCCCGACCGGGTTTCGTGCTTGACGTCGACCGCAACAGCCCGCCGATCGTGTTCCACCACGGCGAGGGCTTTCGACTCGAGAAGTTGCCGTCCGACCGCTCCCGGGTCATCTATCCGGCCGAACCGTTGGAGGGCCTCCCCGACCCGGACGGCGCCATCCGCCACGCCCTCCTCAACCCGATCGGTGATTCGGACCCGTTGCCGGCCCTGCTGACCCCGGGCATGAAGCTGACCATTGCCTTCGACGACATCTCCCTGCCCCTGCCCCCGATGCGGCGGCCCGACATCCGCCAGCGGGTCATCGAAGCCGTGCTGGACCTGGCCGCCGAGGCCGGCGTCGACGACGTACACCTCATCGCCGCCCTGGCCATCCACCGGCGTATGACCGAAGACGAGCTGCGCCACGCGGTGGGCGACCGGGTTTACGACGCCTTCGCTCCCGATGGTCGCCTCTACAACCACGATGCCGAGGATCCCGACGGCATGGTGGTGCTCGGCGAGACCCCCCACGGCGAAGACGTCCAGTTCAGTAAGAGGGCCGCCGAAAGCGACCTTCTCGTCTACGTCAACATCAACCTGGTGGCCATGGACGGCGGCCACAAGAGCACGGCCACCGGCCTGTCGGGCTACACCGGCCTGCGCCACCACCACAACGTCAAGACCATGCGTAACTCGAAATCGTTCATGGACCGCGAGAACTCTGAACTCCACGCCTCCAACTGGCGGATGGGCAAGGTTGTTCGGGATGCCGGCGTGAAGATCTTCCAGATCGAGACGACAGTCAATAACAACACGTTCGGCAGGGAGGGGCCGCTCGCTCTCCTCCAGAAACGCGAATGGGAATGGTCGGCCCGTGACCGCATGCAGTTCCTCGGCATGAAGGCCGGCCTGGAGATCATGCCGACCAAGGCCAAGCGAAAGGTCTTCTCGTCGTGGCAGGCGCCCTACGCCCTCACCTCGGTGCAGGCCGGCGAGGTCGAGGCCGTCCACGAGGTCACCACGGCCAACGTGTACCGCCAGCAACTGGTACCCGTCGAAGGCCAAACCGACATCCTGACCATGGGCCTTCCCTACATCTGCCCGTACAACGTCAACTCGATCATGAATCCGATCCTCGTCATGTGCCTCGGGCTCGGGTACTTCTTCAACCTCTACAAGGGGAAGCCGCTGGTGCGCGAGGGCGGCGTGCTCATCATGAGCCACCCCACCCCTTGGGAGTTCAACCCGATCCACCACCCGAGCTACATCGACTTCTTCGAGCAGGTGCTGGCCGACACCACCGATCCGATAGAGATCGAGCGCAAGTACGAAAAGCAGTTCGCCGAGGACGAGTGGTACATCCACCTGTACCGCAACTCATACGCCTACCACGGTGTGCACCCTTTCTACATGTGGTACTGGGGCAGCCATGCCCTGCAGCACCTCGGGCGGGTCATCATCGTTGGTGGCGACCCAGCGGCCGTCCGTCGCATGGGCTTCCAGTCGGCGTCGACGCTGCAGGACGCGCTGGAGATGGCATCTGACGTGGTGGGTCCTCAGCCGACCATCACCCACATGAAGAACCCGCCCATCCTGATGGCAGACGTGACCTGAGCCGTGGGAATCGTCCAATGAGTCCTGCGGCTCGGTCTGTGGCGAAGGCTCGCTCGATGGCGGGCGGCCTCGGTTTCCCGTGGCGTGCAGCGCCCGTTCCCACCGGTATCGAGCCACCGTCGCCCGACCGGGGCTTGGGGGCCGACTACGACACCGGGTGGGCCCGTCGGTATCCAGCCCGGGTGGCCAGGGCCGCCATCCTCGAATCGGTGATGCGCCCGGCCATGGCCGTTCTAGCGTCGCCCGCCCGACGAGGTCTCGACCGACTCGACTGCCTAGACGGTTCCGTGGTTTTCGTGGCCAACCACCACAGTCACGCCGACACACCGCTACTGCTGACGTCGATCCCCGAGCCGTGGCGCCACCGCATCGTGGTCGGGGCGGCCGCCGACTACTTCTTCAGCAACCGGATGTCCGGTGCTGTCTCGGCGTTGGCCATCGGGGCCGTGCCCATCGAACGCAGCAAGGTCGGGCGCAAGTCGGCCGACATGGCCCGTGGGTTGATCGACGACGGGTGGTCGATCCTCCTGTACCCGGAAGGCGGACGAAGCCCCGACGGGTGGGGGCAGGAGTTCCGGGGCGGAGCCGCCTACCTCGCCATCCGCTGCGGCGTGCCTGTTGTACCCATCCACCTGCAGGGCACCGGGCGGATACTGCGTAAGGGACGAACCCTGCCCCGTCCGTCCCGCACAACGGTCACGTTCGGCGACCCGTTGACGGCCGACCACGATGAGAACGCCCGGGCATTCGCCGTCCGCCTACAGGCCGCAGTGGCTGCTCTGGGCGACGAGGCGACGTCGGACTGGTACCAGGCCCGCGTTCGTGCCCACGCCGGCACCTCGCCCGGCCTAACCGGCCCCGACGTAGGGGCATGGCGCCGAGCCTGGGCCCTTGGCGACCGTGACCGCAGTTCGCAACGTCGCCGACGCCGCTGGCCGGCGCTCTAACCAACGTTATTTCGTTCGATCATCAATTTTAACCGAACTACTGAAGTTCTTTGGACACTTGGCTCTCCCAGCCAACCGATCATAATGACAGTCTTAGAATATTGATAAAAGATGCGATTCGCATCGCCTGCATTCTTCGAAACCCACGCCCAGTCTCGACCGGATATGCACCGATCCCAGCCGTCCCACCTAGAGGAGTCCAGCCCTATGACAGTCGCAGCATCCACCCCCATCGAACTGATCCAGGGCGTGTACGCGACTCTCGACGAGCGGGTGGCCACCGGCCGTCGCCGCCTGGGCCGAGCTCTCACTCTGGCCGAAAAGGTGCTCATCAACCACCTCGACGATCCGGATACCTCTGGCCTCGAGCGCGGCGTCTCCTACGTCGACCTAAGACCCGACCGGGTGGCCATGCAGGACGCAACGGCCCAGATGGCCTGGCTGCAGTTCATGACCGCTGGCCTCGATGAGGTCCAGGCCCCCACGACCACCCACTGCGACCACCTCATAGAAGCTCGCGATGACGGCAAGTTGGACCTGGCCACCGCCCTCGACGGCAACCGCGAGGTCTACGACTTCCTGGCTTCGGTCTGCGCCCGCTACGGCGCCGGATTTTGGAAGCCCGGCTCGGGGATCATTCATCAGGTCGTCCTCGAGCAGTACGCCTTCCCCGGCGGGATGATGATCGGGACCGACAGCCACACCCCCAACGCCGGCGGCCTCGGCATGGTCGCGGTTGGCGTAGGCGGCGCAGACGCCGTCGACGTCATGACTGGATTCCCGTGGAACGTGCGTTGGCCCAAGTTGATCGGCGTGAAGCTGACCGGCGAATTGAGCGGATGGGCGGCCCCGAAGGACGTGATTCTGAAGGTCGCCGACATCCTCACCGTGAAGGGCGGCACCGGCGCAATTATCGAATACTTCGGATCGGGTGCACGGAGTCTGTCGGCCACCGGAAAGGCCACCATCTGCAACATGGGAGCCGAGATCGGCGCCACGACCTCGATGTTCGCCTACGACGACGCCATTGGCCGCTACCTCAAGTCGACGGGTCGTGAGGCCGTGGCCGACGCCGCCATCGCCGTGGCCCACCATCTACGGGCCGACGACGAGGTCGAGGCCAACCCCGGCTCCTACTTCGACGAGGTCATCGAGATCGACCTGTCAACCCTGTCGCCGCACATCAACGGCCCCCACACCCCCGACCTGGCCCGTCCTGTCGCGGACCTGGGGGCCGAAGCCAAGCGCGAGGGATGGCCGCTGGAGGTCAGCGCCGGACTGATCGGTTCGTGCACCAACTCCAGCTACGAGGACATCACACGGGCGGCCAGCATCGCCCGTGACGCCGTCGCCAAGGGTCTGACAGCGAAAGCGCCGCTGCTCATCACTCCTGGCTCCGAGCAGGTCCGGGCCACCATCGAGCGAGACGGCCTGCTGGCCGACTTCGAGGCGCTGGGCGCCCAGGTGCTGGCCAACGCATGTGGGCCCTGTATCGGCCAGTGGGACCGTCAGGACCTCGAAGACGGGATCCCCAACTCCATAGTCACCAGTTACAACCGGAACTTCCCCAAGCGCAACGACGGCTACGCCACGACCCACGCCTTCGTGACCTCCCCTGAAACGGTGATCGCTCTGACCATCGCCGGCCGACTCGACTTCGATCCGGCCACCGACACACTGCTGAACGAAGCCGGCGACAAGGTCCGCCTCATGGTGGGCGACGGCGAGGAACTGCCCGCCGACGGCTTCGACCCGGGAGAAGAGACCTTCCAGGCCCCGCCGGCCGACGGTTCGGGCATTCAGATCGACGTGTCGCCAACGAGTGACCGCCTGCAACTGCTGACGCCGTTCGCGGCATGGGACGGTGGCGACCTGACCGACCTGACCGTTCTAGTCAAGGCGCAGGGCAAGTGCACCACCGACCACATCTCGATGGCTGGTCCGTGGCTGAAGTACCGGGGTCATCTCGAGAACATCTCGGGCAACGTCTACATGGGAGCCGTCAATGCCTTTACTGGCGAGGTGGGCACCGGCTGGGACGTCACCGACGGCGAAACCAGGACCTATCCGGAGATCGCCCGCCGCTACCACGACGCCGGCGTGGCCTGGGCGGCCATTGGCGACGAGAACATGGGCGAAGGGTCGTCGCGTGAGCACGCAGCCATGGAGCCCCGCTTTCGTGGCGCCAAGGTGGTCATTGCCCGCTCGTTCGCGCGAATCCACGAAACGAACCTGAAGAAGCAGGGCATCCTGCCGCTGACCTTCACCGACCCGGCCGACTACGACCTGATTGGCCCTGAGGACCGCATCTCGGTGGTCGGGATGGCCGACCTGGCACCCAACGTGCCGGTGGCCGTGGTGGTCGCTGCTCCTGACGGCACCGAGACCCAGATCAGCTGCAAGCACACCTACTCGACCGACCAGATCGAATGGTTCAAGGCCGGTAGTGCGCTGAACCTCATCCGGGCGCGCTCCGTCGCCTGACCGGAGCTACGACGAGTCGCTCACCCACCAGCCACTTGTTCGACTGACACACCGGCGTCAACTGCAACCAGCCTGTCGGAGCCCCCAACGAGAGTCTGATTCGACCGGCCATTGCCGACCATGCACCAGACCCCATCGGTCCCCTCGTACAAGAGGCGTTCTAGGCAAACCGACTGTTCGAACTACCGATGGTGTGTCGACTGTCTGCGAACACCTGTGGCCACCACCGATTCGTCAGCACCAAGGCTCACTGGAATGATGTGGTTTGCCATGAGGTCCTCCAGTGAACGGCTGTACTGTTCCTAGAAGCGGGATTCTCACCCGCAGACACCGAGCAAGTGTCGACATCCGTGTAGAGATTAAGGACCCCTGTGGCTACCTATACCTGCAGCTCGTGTGGAATGTCCGTAAACGCCACTTGTGGCGCGTGCGATGCACCCCTTGTTGACGCAATTTTGGACAAGGACGACGGCTCTACCGTTGAGGTCTCAAAGTGTCCCAATGGCCACGGGAAGATCAAGTCCCCGATGTGCTGTGGTGCCGACATGGCGTGCGCCGTCTAAACCAACGACCGCTGCCCAAGAGCCACCCAAGTCACTCAGATTTCGTCCGATGGACCTCACCGACCTTGACATCGCCGATTCCGTCCTTGAACTCATTGGCAAGACGCCGATGGTCCGCCTGTCACACCTGGGTGCTGACCTGGCCTGCCCGGTAGTTATCAAGCTTGAAACCACCAATCCAGGCGGCAGCATCAAGGACCGACCAGCCGTTGCAATGATCGACGCTGCCGAAAAGGCTGGCCTCCTTGCGCCCGGCGGGACAATCATCGAACCCACATCAGGCAACACCGGGGTCGGTCTAGCCATCGTTGCCGCCCAACGCGGCTACAAGTGCGTGTTCGTTATGACCGACAAGGTCAGCACCGAAAAGGTCTCACTACTACGGGCCTACGGAGCCGAGGTTGTCGTGTGTTCCGTCGCCGTTCCACCCGAGGACCCGCAGTCCTACTACTCGACAGCCGAGCGGCTCATGAATGAAACCCCCGGTGCCTTCCAGCCAAACCAGTACTTCAACCCGGCTAACCCCCAGGCCCACTACGAGACCACCGGACCCGAGATCTGGGAACAAACGAAGGGGCGCATTACACACTTCGTGGCCGGAGCCGGAACCGGTGGAACGATCAGCGGCGTCGGCCGTTACCTAAAGGAGCAGAACCCGAACGTGACCATCGTGGTCGGCGACCCTGAAGGTTCGGTCTACTCCGGTGGGTCGGGACGCCCGTACCTGGTAGAGGGGGTAGGTGAGGACTTCTGGCCCGATACCTACCACCCTGACGTGGTCGACGCGACGGTGCCGGTGAGCGATGCCGATTCGTTCGCCATGGCCCACCGCGTCACCCGAGAGGAAGGGCTGCTGATCGGCGGGTCGGGGGGCACTGCAGTCGCTGCAGCGCTCGAGGTGGCTGCCGGGTTGACCGCAGATGATCTGGTGGTCGTACTGGTCCCCGATTCTGGGCGCGGCTACCTGACCAAGGTGTTCGACGACGGGTGGATGGCCACCATGGGATTCGACCGAGTGGACGGCACGGTGATCTCCGACCTCCTTGAAACCCGGGTCGGTGATCTCCCAGAGCTCATCTATGTCAGTCCGGAAGACACTGTGCGCGACGCAGCGCTGACTATGCGCAAGTACGGGGTGTCCCAGATCGCAGTGGCCAAGGGCGAGATGCCGCTGTCGGCCGCCGAAGTGATTGGTTCGGTATCCGAACTCTGGCTGATGACCCAGAGTTACCAGTCCGAAGAGATTCTGGATAAGCCGGTTGAGGACGTCATGCAGACCGCCCTACCCACCATCGGGGCCGGTGAGCCAATCGACAGGGCCGCCGAACTGCTTGAGCATGCCCCGGCGCTGCTGGTCCTCGAGGGTGGGAGACCCAGAACGATCGTGTCGCGAACCGACCTCCTGGGCTTCTTGTCCCCCCACGACGAGAGGACCTGAAGTGACTGGGCCTGCCATGGGGGGTGACCCCTTGCTTTCGGGATTCGAGAACCCGGACGACTACGGATTTGAGACGCGGGCTGTCCGCGCTGGACAGCCACATGATCCCCGAACCGGAGGAGTAGTCACTCCGATAGCCCTGTCGACCACGTTCGCCCAGGATGCCGTGGGAGAACCAAAGTTTGGCTACGAATACGCACGGACCGGAAACCCAACCCGGCACGCCTATGAAGAGTGCCTAGCCAGCTTGGAGGGGGCATCGCACGGCTTCGCCTTCGCAAGTGGGCTGGCCGCCGAGGACGCCCTGTTGCGAATGCTCGAGCCCGGAGATCAGGTCTTACTGGGAGACGATGCATACGGCGGAACGTTCCGTCTGATCTCGAAGGTCCATGGCGCCGCGGGAATCCGACACACTGCGGTCGACCTGACGAATCCGGACGCCATTCGGGATTCTTGGACACCCGAGACCCGAATGGTATGGCTTGAAACCCCCACCAACCCGCTGCTTACCGTGATCGACATCGACCGAGTTGCCGACGTTGTCCACGAGCTCGGAGGAACCGTGGTGGTCGACAACACCTTCGCCACGCCCTACCTTCAACGCCCGATCTCCCTTGGCGCTGACGCCGTAGTGCACTCGGCGACCAAGTACCTCGGGGGCCACAGCGACGTAGTCGGCGGCTTCGTCGCCACCTCAGACAACCGGATCGCCGACCATCTGGGCTTCGTTCAGAACGCGGTGGGTGCCGTCCCTGGGCCATTTGACTGCTACCTGGTGCTACGGGGCATGAAGACCCTGGCTTTGCGCATGGACCGGCACTGCAGCAACGCGTCGACCATCGTCGAGGTTCTAGTCGAACACCCCCGAGTGTCCCACGTGCTCTACCCGGGGCTCGAGGGACACCCAGGTCATGAGATCGCCGGACGACAGATGGATGGCTTTGGAGGCATGGTGTCGTTTCGTCTCGCTGGAGGACGGGAAGCTGCCGAGAAAGTGGCGGTCAGCACCGAAGTGTTCACCCTCGCCGAGTCGCTCGGTGCCGTGGAATCGCTCATCGAGCACCCTGGCGTGATGACCCATGCTTCGGCTGCAGGGTCGGCCCTCGAGGTGCCGGACGACCTGATTCGGATCTCGGTGGGTATCGAGTCCGTCGAAGACCTGGTGGCGGACCTCGAACGGGCTCTGGCCACCGCCTAGACAACGTCCTGATCCTCACGGGGTGGTCTTCGCTCAGGTTCAGACCAGCCAGTGCAGCGAAGCTGGCGTACGAGCTCCGGGCACCTTGGTCAGCCCGTCTTGCGGACGATCCACGCTTCCTCGGTCGGCCATTGCCTTGCCCAGTCGAGTTGCACGTACGGATAGCGGGTTTCTTCGGCGTCGACAGGTGGTTGAAGTTCGATGAGGTTTTCGACCTCGAACCCGCAATCACGTAAGAGTCGGATGCGGTCACCGTGGGAGATGTGGAACTCGACCCCTGGGTCATCTGGCCACTCCAACCGGTGCATGCCGAACTGCGGGCGCTGCAATCGGTCACTAGCTGGCTCGTTGTCGTCGAACACACAAAGTGTCATCAACACCGAGTTTCCTAGAAACGCCAGACGGCCTCCGGGGCGCAGCACCCTCCCCGCCTCGGGGAGCCACCGGTACGGATCACACCAGATAGCCGCTCCGTATTCGGAGATCGCAAAGTCGAAGCTCTCGTCGGCGAACGGCAACTTCTCCGCGTCGCCGTGAATGAGCGGAAACCGCAGGTCGAACTCTTTCTGGAAACTCGCCGCAGTTGCCAGTTGTGCCGCCGAGTTGTCGATCCCGACCGGTCGTCCACCCCGTCGCGCTAACCACGCCGAAACGTAAGCCGTTCCACACCCCAACTCGACGACGTCGCCACCCTCAAAGGGTTCGAACAAACCGACGTCGGTTTCCGGAACCCCGTAGATCCCCCACCGCGGCTTGTCGTCGTCCCAGGCCAGTCGGCCGGGTTCCACATACTCCGCTGCCCAACCATCCCAGACGGCCCGGTTCGATTGGACATGGCCGATAGGGCGCCTACGGTTCATCACCCAATTGAAGCACGTAGGCCATGAACGATGTCCGGGCGAATGTGAGGCGATCTGGGCGCCGTGTGGCAGTCCAAATCGGGTCGGAGACGACGGGCCGCAGGACGGGTCCACATCGGAGTGGATCGCTTGTTCCGACAGTCAGGGCACCCGAAAGACGGCCACCAGGGCGAGTTGCCCGATGTGGAGGCCTGTTTCGTAGGTATCCCTCCGGTGAACTACCGGTTCGCGGACGATCCACGCGTCCTCGACCGGCCAACGCTGACCGAATCTATTGGAGTCCGCTACCCAACCTGACCGGGGGTTCAGTCCTCGTCGGGAATGAGGCGGGCGTCGACGGTCACATCGCCCGTCCACGCCCAGAGCAGCACACACGTCTCGTCGCCGAACCTCTGAGCGTGACGTTCCGAGGGTTGGTGGTGAACCGACTCCCCCACACTCTTGGGCTCGAACGGGCCGTCTCCTCGTTGGAATCTCGCCGCCCCGTGGAGCACGTGGTACGTCTCCTCGGCTGGATGCTCGTGGCGGGGGTAGTGCAGTCCGGCACCCCAGATGCCGAGGCCAGCGCTCACCAATGACGACTCCACCAGGCCGCCGCGGCCGATGACCCGCACATAGCCGTAGTTGTCGAGGTAGTGCTGCGAGAGGGTCGCCCGGTACGCAGGTGTCTGGACCCAGCGCAGGATCGGCGCCGCCGCGGCAAAGGCACGTAGCACCGGCTCGACACCTAGCACGTCACTCCGATGGTCAACCTCGTCGAGCAGATGCGCCACTGGAAGCCGGACCGGGTCGGGACTAGCCAGGCCTTCGCCCTCCAGAGCATCGGTGAGGTGCCCGCCTACCTCGGCCAGCATCGGAAAGCGCTCGGCATCCGGATGGCCGTTGTAGAAGCCGACTAGGGCGACCACTAGGTCTCGGCGCAGGGCACCGATCGGGTCTCGAGACAAGTCGCCGGTCAGACTCTGCGGAGTCGGTAGCCCCGGTTGCGGGCCTCGGCCAGCGAATCCGGTCCAAAGCACAGAAAGCGTTCGCTGGCCATCAACTCGTCGAGAACCACGGCCATGGCGTCCTCGTCGGCCACCTCTTCCAGGTCGTAGACCTGCTGGGTCCGTTTGTCGCCGATGAAGCGGTGATGGGCGAATGCCGACGGTCGATCCATGCCACCGACGTTAGCCCCGGGGGTTGATTGGGGAACCCCCGGAGCGCGACGGGGGGCGTGTCCGGTCGGACACGCCCCCACGCCGGAACTCTTGACTTCAGTTTCATCTGGGATTCACGGGAGCGACCGTTCGTGCCGGCGGGGACCAGTGCCGGCGGTCGGGTCCCGAGGGTGGGTCGGCGTGGATTTCGCCGAATGGTCCAGCGCCGCTCAGCGGCCGCCCACCTCCGAAGTCCCACATCGTTTACTGGAAGAATCACTGCTGATCTGGACCACCTCCTCTCGTCGGTAATCGCGAACCTATGCCCCACGGTCACCCCGTGCCCAACATTTGTTCCGACAGTACGGATTCGTACTGTCGGAGTACCATTGCCGACATGTCCGAGACCAAACCGGCAGGAGATACCTCGCGCACCACGATCTTTCCGGGCCGAACCGTTCACACACTCGACCCGGCCCGTCCCATCGCCTCGGCGGTCGCCGTACGTGACAGCCGATTCCTAGCCGTGGGCGACACGGACGAACTCGTGGCCACCTACGGCGGCACCATCGACGACACCCTGGCCGACAAGGTCCTCCTCCCCGGCTTCGTGGAGGCCCACAGCCACCGTGACACCGGCGGCATCTGGCAGTTCACCTACGTGGGCTACGAGGCTCGACGGGGACCAAACGGCCGCCTCTGGCCCGGTTGCACCACCTTTGATGCCGTGATCGAGCGCCTCCGCGAAGCCGAACGCCTACTCGAAGACCCCGACGAACCCCTTCTGGCCTGGGGCCTCGACCCCATCTTCTGGCCTGGTGACCGGCTTGACCGCCGTCACCTCGACGCCGTGTCGACCACCCGTCAGATCTTCGTGTGCCACTCCAACATGCACCTCGCCACCGTGAACTCGGCGCTCATGGAAGCCGAGGCCATCAACCCCGACACCGCAGCCGACGGAGTGCCCAAGGACGGCTCAGGTTGGCCGACCGGTGAACTCCAAGAGTTCCCGGCCATGGCACTGGCCGGTCCGGCCTTCCGCTCGTTCTTCGGACGGCAACGTTCCGACGACTCGGTCCGCCTCTTCGGCAACGCCGCCCGCAACGTAGGGGTCACCACCCTCACCGACCTCGGCACCTCCAACCTGCTCGACGAGGCAATCGTCCGCCAGTGGACCAGCCTGGCCGACGACTCCTCCCCGCTGCGAGTAGCCATGTTCCACGGCGCCCTCGCCAACGCCCCCGACGGCGACGAGGCCTGCGCGGCGGCCATGGTCGACCTGAAAGACAGGTCCACCGATCGCATCCGGTTCGGCAATGTGAAGCTGCTGCTCGACGGCTCCATCCAGGGCGGCACCGCCCGCCTCAAGTGGCCCGGCTACCACCACGGAGGCCCCAACGGCATCTGGCTAATAGCCCCCGACCAGTACGCCGAACGCCTGGCCCCATACCACCGAGCGGGACTCCAGGTCCACACTCACGCCAATGGTGATGAGGCAGTCGACGTCCTCCTCGACGGCCTCGAACAGGTTCAACTCGCCCATCCGAGGCCCGACCACCGCCACACCGTCCAGCACTGCCAGCTCACCACCCCCGGCCAGTACCGCCGGATGCGGGCACTGGGCATGTGCGCCAACGTGTTCGCCAACCACACGTGGTTCTGGGGTGACCAGCATCGCGACATCACCGTCGGTCCCGACCGGGCCGCCCGCATGAACGCCGCCCGCACAGCCCTCGACCTTGGCGTGCCGCTGTCCATCCACTCCGACTCACCGGTTTCACCTCTCGGGTCCTTGCACGTCGCGTGGGCGGCCGTCAACCGGCTCACCCCGTCAGGGCAGGTGTTGGGCGCCGACGAACGGATCACCGTGGCCGAAGCCCTACACGCCATCACCATGGGTGCCGCCTGGCAGCTCCGGATGGAAGACGAGATCGGATCCATCACCCCACAGAAGTTCGCCGACTGTGCGGTACTCGAGGCCGACCCATTCGAAGTCGATCCCGCCGAACTGCGAGACGTCCCAGTCTGGGGCACCATGAGCGGCGGCGTGCTCCACGAGGGCTCACCCCAGACCGCCTAACCGGGCCTGCTGCACCCGGCTCATTGCTGGCCAACCAACCCTTCGGCTCCTGCTCTGCCGACCCCCACCAACCCGTTCCCCACCGACCAGCGCGAGACTTACGATCATGGCCACCAAGGACATGCGCCTGCCCCTCACGGTCATCGGGGGCTACCTGGGAGCTGGCAAGACCACCCTGCTGAACCGCCTGTTGGCCGACCCCGACGGCCAACGCATCGCCGTGCTGGTCAACGACTTCGGCGAAATCGACATCGACGGCCGGCTACTCGACTCGGCCACCGACGACGTACTCCGACTAGCCAACGGATGCATCTGCTGCACCATGGCCGACGGATTCGCCGAAACACTCGACACAGTGCGTGGCTTCGCCAACCGGATCGACCGGGTGGTCGTAGAGGTGAGCGGCGTCGGCCAACCCCACAAGGTGGCCCAGTGGGGGCACTCCCCCGGGTTCAGTCCCGACGGGACCGTCGTCCTCGTCGACCCCCTGTCCGTTCGCGACCGGGCCAGCGACCGGTACGTCGGTGAGACCATCTTGACCCAGGTATCCGAGGCCGATCTCGTGGTCATCAGCCGAACCGACGTAGCCGGTGCTGCCGAGTTGGAAGCCACCGAGATTTGGCTGAGCGGCGTCACCGATGCCACGGTGCTCCGGGCACCAGTCCCGACCGGCGTGCTCCTCGGGCCTCTTCTTCGAGCCGTCGCCGGGAATGGCCCGTCATCGAGCCGGGGGCCAGGAACCGGCGCCGCGACGACTCCGGCAAGCAGATCGGACCCGACCAGGGTGTCCGATCCTGAGCACGTGACCATTTCCCGTCGTCTGGCCGGGCCGGTCACCCGCACCTCGATCGACACCTGGACACGAGCCCGACCCAGCGGCGTCGTCCGAGCAAAGGGCCTCATCCGCGTCAACGACCGGCCAGATGATCGCACCGTGCTCCAGGTCTGTGGGTCGTCGTCCACGGTCACCGTCGACGGACCGTGGGACGACGGCGACGACGCCGTGGTGGCCATCGCCCTGCCCGGCACCCCCCGGGCCGCCCTCGTGAAGTGGCTGAACCTGCTCGGCTGATCTGGCCGACCCACGCGTGAGGCAGACCGCGGCGCCGCTCCCCTAGCCCGTCAGACCCACCTGTCGGGTACCTGCCTCGACAGCGAGGCGATCGGCTTCGTCGTTCCACCGGTCACCCGAGTGGCCCTTCACCCAACGAAACTCGACATTCCCCCGTGCCCGGACCGCCTCAATCAGCGGCTCCCACAGGTCCCGGTTGGCTACCGGTTCCTTCTTGGCGTTGACCCAGCCCTTGCGAAGCCACTTCTCCCACCAACCATCCCGGAAGCAGTACACGACGTACGTCGAGTCACTAACCACCAGCAGTGGGCCGGCGAAGGCCCGCACCGCCTCCAACGTGGCCGTCAGCTCCATTCGTTGATTGGTCGTCTCAACGGCGCACCCGGCGGCGTACGGACCGTCGGGCACCACCCACGCCCAACCTCCCGGGCCGGGGTTTCCCGAGCACGCACCATCCGTATAGGCGACCACCTGTTCGCCAGCCGACTCGCCGTCCACCGACGCAGAATCATTTCCCACCCGGGCCGGCTCATCAGCTGCGGACGGATCGAACAGTCGGTCGGGGCTGGGCACGATCAGCGACCCTACCCACACAGCCGTCCTTACCTAGCGGACCGAGCCGGCATGGGAGACTGCAGACGTGATCGACGGATTCATTAACCAACTCCCGGATGGCGACCCCGACGAGACCCGGGAGTGGATCGACTCCTTTAACTCACTGGTCGACCAGTCGGGCCGACGTCGCGGTCGATTCATGCTGGCCAAACTCCTGGAACGCGCTGGCGAACTCAACGTCGGCCATGCGCCACCTACATGGACTCCGTACGTCAACACCATCGCCACCGAAGACCAGCCTTGGTTCCCGGGTGACGAGCACATCGAACGCCGCATCAGGGCCTTCATCCGTTGGAACGCCGCTGCCATGGTCATCAACGCCAACAAGACCGCTGACGGGATCGGCGGCCACCTCTCGACGTTCGCCTCGTCGGCCTCCCTCTACGAGGTGGGCTACAACTGGTTCTTCCGGGGCAAGGACGACGGCCGCCCCGGCGACCACGTCTACTTCCAGGGCCACGCCGCTCCCGGCGTGTACGCCCGGGCCTTCCTGGAACGCCGACTTGAGGAACGCCATCTGGATCGGTTCCGCATGGAGATCGGCGGCGGCGGCCTGTCCAGCTACCCCCACCCCCGCCTCATGCCCGACTTCTGGGAGTTCCCCACCGTCTCGATGGGGCTCGGACCGATCAACTCCATCTACCACGCCCGCTTCAACAAGTACGTCCAAAACCGCCGCATCGATGACACGTCGGAAAGCCGGGTGTTCAGCTTTCTGGGCGACGGCGAATGCGATGAACCCGAGACCCTGGGCGCCATCTCCCTGGCCGGCCGGTCGGGCCTGGGCAACCTCATCTGGATCGTCAACTGCAACCTGCAGCGACTCGACGGCCCGGTCCGGGGCAACGGCCAGATAATCCAGGAACTGGAGGGCGTGTTCCGGGGCGCCGGCTGGAACGTCCTCAAGGTCATCTGGGGTTCGGAATGGGACGAACTGATCCACGCTGACGTCGACGGGATCCTCCTCAACAAGTTCAACTCCACCGTCGACGGTGAGTACCAGCGCCTGGCCGTCGAAGGCGGCGACTACGTCCGGGAACACTTCTTCGGCCCCGATCCCCGCCTCAGGGCAATGGTCGACCACCTGTCAGACCAGCAGTTGGCCGACCTCCCCCGGGGCGGTCACGACTACCAGAAGATCTACGCCGCCTACCGCAACGCCACCGAGGAGAACGACGCCCCCACGGTGATCCTGGCCAAGACCATCAAGGGCTGGACGCTCGGCCAGGGCTTCGAAGCCCGCAACGCCACCCACCAGATCAAGAAAATGACGGCCAACGAACTGCTGGCCCTGCGAGAGCGCCTCTACCTCGAGGACGAGATCCCTGAGTCGGCCCTGGCCGGCGACCGGGCGCCCTACTACCGGCCCGCCGAGGACAGCCCCGAGAACGAGTACATGGTGCAACGCCGTCGGGCACTCGGCGGTTCGATCCCCAAGCGTCGGATCCGTAACCGGCGCCCACTCACCATGCCCGACCCGTCGGTGTTCGCCGGGCTCTCCAAGGGATCCGAGGGTCGGGCCGTGTCGACCACCATGGCCATGACCAATCTGTTGCGTGACCTCATGCGCGACGAGGCGTTCGGTCCACGCGTGGTGCCCATCGTCCCCGACGAGGCCCGCACGTTCGGCATGGACTCGCTGTTCCGGGAGTTCGGCATCTACGCCCCGTTCGGCCAGCTCTACGAACCGGTCGACCACGAGCTGCTGTTGTCGTACAGCGAGAGCACCGACGGACAGCTCATCGAAGAAGGCATCACCGAGTGCGGGTCGATGTCCAGCTTCATCGCCGCCGGGACGACCTACGCCAACCTCGGCGTGCCGATGGTGCCCTTCTACACCTTCTATTCGATGTTCGGCTTCCAGCGGGTCGGCGACTCGATCTGGTCGGCCGCCGATTCCAGGGCCCGGGGCTTCCTCCTGGGGGCCACGGCTGGGCGGACCACGCTGGCTGGCGAAGGCCTCCAGCACCAGGACGGCCACAGCCTCCTCCTGGCTGCGACCGTTCCAGCGTGTCAGGCCTTCGACCCGGCGTTCGCCTACGAGGTGGGCGCCATCATCGAGGACGGCTTGACCCGGATGTACGGAAGCGACGAGCCCCATGGGAATGAGGACGTCTTCTACTACGTCACGCTCTACAACGAGGCCTACGAGATGCCTCCCCGGCCCGACCATGTCACCGCCGAGGACGTCGTCCGGGGGCTCTACCTCTGGGCGGACGCTCCCGACGGGACCAGTTCTGAAGGGACCGGTTCTGAAGGGACCGGCCCGGACTCGACTCGCGCTCGGGCGACGCTGATGTTCTCCGGCTCGGCACAGGGAGCTGCCCGGGCCGCCACCGCCGAACTCTCCGAACGGTGGGACGTCGCCGTGGATCTCTGGAGTGCCACCTCCTACAAGCGACTCCGCGAGGAAGCCCTCGCCGTTGAGCGCCGCAATCGGCTCCACCCGATGGATCCCGCCGAGGTTCCGCTGGTGACCCGCCTGCTGTCCGACGGCGAGGGGCCGGTGGTCGCTGTATCGGACTACCAGAAGCTGGTTCCTGGCCAGGTGGCCCGTTGGATCCCCCGCTCGTACCACACCCTCGGTACCGACGGTTTTGGCCGCAGCGACACTCGCGAGGCGCTGCGCCGCTTCTTCGAGGTGGACACCGGTCATGTGGTGGTCGCCGTGCTGCACGCCTTGGCCCGCGAGGGCACCATCGCCCCGGCCGTGGTCGCCGAAGCCATTGTCCACCACGGACTGGAGACCGAGATCGCCGATCCCGGACGGGCTGACACGGTGCCCGAACCCGGCCGGGGTGTGGGGCGTAGCGGCGGGGACGATGGTGCCCGCAGCACCTGATCCGGTCTCCTGACCCGGCGAGCTGACCGGTAGGTTCAACGCATGACTTCCCGACCAGCACGTTCTCAGGGCAACCCGACGGGCACGCTGGCCATCACCGGCGACGAGGCCGCCGACCGTCTACTCAACACCGACCCGTTGGCCCTGCTTATCGGCATGCTTCTGGACCAGCAGGTTCCAATGGAATGGGCGTTCAAGGGGCCGGCCACCCTGGCCGACCGCCTCGGCCATCTCGACCCTGAAGCCATTGCGGCGGCCGACCCCGAGGCGTTCCTCGAAACCTGCAGCTCTAAGCCGGCCATCCACCGCTTCCCCCGCTCGATGGCCGGCCGCATCCAGGACCTGTGCCGACACCTCGTCGACCATCACGACGGCGATGCCGCCAACGTGTGGGTCGGCGCCACCGACGGAGCCGACCTGGCCCACCGACTCCAGGCACTGCCCGGCTACGGCGCCGAGAAGACGAAGATCTTCGTAGCCATCCTGGCCAAACGGATGGGCCATCGGCCCGACGGCTGGGAGGCTGCGGCCGGCCCGTTCGCCGATGACGTACCCCGATCGGTGGCCGACATCGACGGCCCGGAAGCACTCACCACCGTGCGGGCCTGGAAGAAGGCCCAGAAGGCCGCCGGGAAGACCAAGCAGCAGTAACGCACACTCCGTCGACAGGGTCCGGGCGAATCCGGACTCCGGCTAAAGACGCAGGTTGCCCTCGGCCTCTGCTTCCAGGAACCAGTCGTAGGTGGCGGCGAGCCCGTCGGACAGTGGCGTCGATGCCGTCCAGCCCAGGGCGGCCAGACGGGACACGTCGAGCACCTTGCGGGGCATGCCATCCGGCTTACTGGTGTCGAACACCAACGCTCCATCCGGGTGGACCAGGTCCCGGACCGCCTCGGCCAGTTCCCGGATGGTCAGGTCGATGCCCGTGCCCACGTTGACGTGGCCGGGCGCCGAGTAGTGGTCCATCAGGTGGAGGCACGCATCGGCCAGGTCGTCCACGTGGAGGAACTCCCGACGGGCCGTACCCGTTCCCCAAACGGTCACTGAGTTGTCGCCGGCCAGGCGGGCCTCGTGGAAGCGCCGCATTAGGGCGGGAAGTACGTGGCCACCCTCTAGGTCGAAGTTGTCGCCCGGCCCGTAGAGATTGGTCGGCATGGCTGAAATGAAGTCGTCGCCGTACTGGCGTCGATAGGTCTCGCACAGCTTGATGCCAGCGATCTTGGCCAACGCGTAGCCTTCGTTGGTGGGTTCCAGCGGCCCCGACAGCAGGGCCTCCTCGGTAATCGGTTGGGCTGCGTGCCGCGGGTAGATGCACGAACTGCCGAGGTACAGCAACTTGTCCACCCCGGTCCGGTGGGCGGCCTGCACCACTGTGCCGTGGATCATCAGGTTGTCGTAGAGAAACTCGGCCGGTCGGGTGCTGTTGGCGTGGATACCGCCCACCGTGCCAGCCACCAAGAACACGTACCGGGGGCGTTCGGCATCGAACCAGGCGTCAACCGCCGCCTGGTCCCGAAGGTCCAGGTCGTCACGGCCGACGGTTCGCAGATCGGTGAATCCCTCGTCCTTCAAGCGCCGGACGATCGCTGAGCCGACGAGGCCGCGGTGTCCAGCGACGAACAGTGGCGCTGACCGGTCGATCATCGGTCGATACCGTCAACGTGTTCGACGAGCTCGACGGGCATGGTCATGGGCTGACGCTAGTCCTGAGCCGGGTTCTCGCCGGGGGGCGTGGCCGGCGAACCGATGGCGCCCAACTCTCGGAGGTAGGTGCCCAATAACTCGGCCACCATGGCCACCGACACGGCGTCCAGCGGCTCGCTATGTTCCAGCCCCCGGGCCACCACGTGTTCCAGGATCCCGTCGAGTGGGGCGGTCCGGTTCCCGACGTCAGGACTCTCGTCGACCGCCGCATCACCCAGTTCCTGACCATGCTCGGTGGCCAGACCGGCCTCGTCGAACACCTCGAGGTACCAACCCACCACGGCGACCACGTCGTCGAGGCTGAGCTGCCCAGCCGCCTCAGCGGGAAGCCGCTCGGCGATCCAGTCCGCCGCGTCGTCGATCTCCAGCACTGCGGGGCGCAACGTGCCGCTGAGTCGACCCACAGCGGAACCCACGGCGATCAGGGCGATCCCCACGACAAGAAGCGCGCCGAGGGCGAGGAAGAACCAGGTCACGGTTGGATCATGCCAGCACGGCCGACGCCGGTGGCGCCGGGACCGTCACCGGGATGAGGACGTGAGGACTGCCAGCCCCGGATCGGGGCCGTGATTCAGATTCCGATTCGCTGGGCGAGCAACTCCCGGTGATAGGTCGGGTCGCCGAACAGCAGCTCGGAACTCTTGGCCCGCTTGAAGTACAGATGCGCCGAGTGCTCCCAAGTGAAGCCGATGCCGCCGTGGATCTGGATGTTCTCAGCCGTCGTGTGGAAGTAGGCCTCCGAGCAGTAGGCCTTAGCCAACGAGGCCACCGACGGAAGCTCGTCGTTCAACTCTGCCGCACACCAACCGGCGTAGTAGGCGGCCGACTTCGCCGACTCCACCTCGAGCAGCATGTCGGCGCACTTGTGCTTGATGGCCTGAAACGAGCCGATGGGCCGACCGAACTGGACGCGATCCTTGGCGTACTGCACGGCGGTGTCCAGACAGATCTGGGCACCACCGACCTGCTCGGCCGCTAGGGCCACCGCAGCCAGGTCCAGTACTCGCTCAAGCACCGGCCAGCCGGCCCCCTCGGCACCGATCAGGGTGGCCGACACGCCGTCGAAGTCGAGGCGGGCCTGCTTACGGGTCATGTCCATGGTGGCCAGTGCGGTACGGGTCAGGCCATCGGCGTCACCCGCCACGTGGAACAGCGACACACCGTTGGTGGTACGGGCCGCCACCAGAACCAGATCGGCGATGTGACCATCCAGGACGTACATCTTGGAGCCCGAGAGGGTCCAGGCGTCACCACTGGCCGAAGCCTCCATGGTGATGCCCGCCTCGTCCCAACGGCCGCTCTCCTCGGTGAAGGCCAGCGTGGCGATGGTCTCACCCGAGGCAATACCGGGCAGCAGAGCCGAGGCCGCAGCCTCGTCACCGGCGTGGATGAGCGTGTTGGCGGCCAGCACCACGGTGGAGAAGAACGGAGCGCACAGCAGGGCCCGACCCATCTCCTCGAGCACCACGATGAGCTCGACGTAGCCGAAGCCCTGACCTCCGTGCTCCTCAGGGATGACGAGGCTCTGCAGGCCGAGCTGTTCGGCCATCATCGACCAGGTCTCGGTGTCATAGCCGGCCTCGGTCTCCATGAGCTCACGGACGGCAGTCTCCGGCGAGTAGTTCTCGAGAAACTGGCGGACGAACTCCCGCAGCTGTTCCTGTTCCTCGCTGAATGCGAAGTTCATGTGGATACTCCCTGTTTGTTGCTGGCCGGTGGTTTCTGGCCAGTGGGTTTTCGGTCAGCGGCATGTGGCCAATGACTGGCGTTACGTGACTGGATCGAAGGCCCGACGGACCGTTTCGATGGCATCGTTCTACCAGTCGGCCCCCACCGGTACGACATCGGGCCGACTGGCCGCCCGTCACAGGACTCCCGGTGTCATGATCTGACCATGGACACAACCTCCGCCGATGACGGCTCCACCATGACGGTGCCCACGTCACCGCACGCCGGGCCGTGCGCCCACCACGACCATCCCCGCCCGGCGGTGTCCGGAGCGACTCTCCATTGGTGCGACGAGCAGGCCGAGATCCACCGGATCGTGGTCGGCGACTACGAGAACAACGTGTTCGTGCTGAGGTGCCGCCAGACCGGCCAGTCGGTCCTGATCGACGCCGCCAACGAGCACGACAAGCTCCTTGAACTCTGCCGGGCGCTCAACGTGCAGTCGGTACTTGAGACCCACGGTCACTGGGACCACATCCAGGCCGTACCCGCCGTGCGCGCCGCGGGCTACCGGGTGGCTGTGACGGCCGACGACGCTGCGATGCTCCCCAGCTACGACGACCTCCTCGAAGACGAGACGGTGCTCGAGGTAGGTCGCCTTCGCCTACACACCATCTGTACGCCGGGCCACACCCCGGGGTCCATCTGCTTCCGTCTCGAAGGTTCACCGATCCTGTTCAGTGGCGACACCCTGTTTCCCGGGGGTCCCGGGAACACCACGTTCGAGGGCGGCGACTTCTCCACCATCATCGGGTCCATTGACCGACGGCTGTTTTCTCCGCTCCCCCCGGAGACAGTCGTGATGCCCGGGCATGGCGTGGACACGACCATCGGTGCCGAGCAGCCGAAGCTCGATGAATGGGTGGACCGGGGCTGGTGACGGGCGTTCCCCTACCAGCCGACGATCGCCCGTTTGACGACACGCCGATCCACACAGCGGACCTGCCCGACACGCCGATCCGGGACCGCAACGTGCCAGCCGAGGCGTGGGTGGAGGCTCCCGACGCCCTGCTGGCCGCCGCCGAGGGAATTCCGTCGGCCGACGGCCGACCAGTCCGAATCGCCTACAAGCGGCGACTCGGCGGGTGGCTGTTGTGGCGGGCTGGCCCCGCCAAGGGCGACGCCCGTTACATGGCGGTCCACGCCGACGATCTCGACCGCCACCTGACGTTCCGGCTCCACGCCGACGGCACCGGGTCAGGGGTGGGCGCCGACGAAGCCGTCCATCCGCGGTTCCGTGAATGGAAGCGAAGCCTGCTCTGACGGGGTTCAGTCGCCGGACCCGTCGCTGACGACACCGTCTGGGAACACGCGGGGTTCTCGAAGAGGCCGGGGATTACCACTATCGCCATAGTGGGAATGGGGGCACCCTCCTAGACTCAGATCGTGAGCGCCCCCGAAATTCTCCTACCCGACGCCCCACTGTTCGAGGTGACGGATCTCCACGCGTCGACCACCGACGGCGTCGAGATCCTGCGGGGCGTCGACCTGGTGGTCCAGCATGGTGAGGTCCACGCCCTCATGGGCCCCAACGGGTCCGGCAAGTCAACGCTGGCCTCGGTTCTTCTAGGAAGCCCCGAATACGTGGTGACCAGCGGTTCGGTGCGGTTCCGGGGCGACGAGATCACCGACTGGTCGCCCGACGTGCGGGGCAAGGCCGGCATCTTCCTGGCCTTCCAATACCCACTGGAGATCACCGGCGTATCGGTCATCAACTTCCTGCGCCAGTCCCTGTCGGCCCGCAAGGGCATCGACCTCTCAGTGCTCGAACTTCGCCTCTCGATCATGGACTGGATGGACCGCCTCGGCATGGACCCATCGTTCGCCGACCGCCACGTCAACGAGGGCTTCTCGGGTGGCGAGAAGAAGCGCAACGAGATCCTTCAGATGGCCATCCTCGAACCGGAGATGGCCATCCTCGACGAGACCGACTCGGGCCTCGACATTGACGCCCTGCAGGTGGTGGCCGAGGGCGTGGCCGAGGTCCGGCGCGACCGTCCCCAACTCGGCGTATTGGCCATCACCCACTACCAGCGGCTCCTCGACAAGCTCCGTCCCGACGTGGTGCACATCCTCGTCGACGGCCGGATTGTCGAACGTGGTGGCCCGGACCTGGCCGCCCGTCTCGAGGCCGAGGGCTACGAGGTATTCCGACCGGCCGGATCGGCCGCCGGGACCTGAGTCCGAGATTCCCCGTGTCCGCCACCCTCGACGTCGCCGCCATCAAGGCCGAGTTCCCGCTGCTGCAGCGGGAGGTCAACGACCACCCCATCGTCTACCTCGATTCGGGCGCAACCTCCCAGAAGCCTCAGTCAGTACTGGATGCCATGGACCGGTACTACGCCGAGATCAACGCCAATATCCACCGCGGCGCCTACCTGATCGCCGAGCGGGCCACTACCGCCGTGGAAAAGTCCCGGGTCGCCCTCGCCCGGTTCCTGGGCGCACCGTCGGCAGAGGAGGTGGTGTTCACCAAGAACGCCACCGAGGCCATTAACCTGGTCGCCCACTCATGGGGTCGGACCAACCTGGTGGAAGGCGACGTCATACTCCTAACCGCGCTCGAGCACCACGCCAACATTGTCCCTTGGCAGCAGTTGGCCACCGAGCGGGGCTTGGACATTCGTTGGATCCCCGTCGACGGCGACGGACGCCTCGACCTGGCCGATCTAGACGTTCTGCTAGACGACGTGAAACTGTTGGCCGTCACCGCGGCATCAAACGTGACCGGCACACTGCCTCCGGTCCGTCATCTGGCCGACGCAGCCCACGCCGTGGGCGCCACCGTGCTGGTCGACGCCAGCCAGTGGGTCCCCCACCTGCCGACCGATGTGACCGCCTGGGACGCCGACTTCGTGGCTGTCACCGGACACAAGATGTGCGGCCCGACGGGCATCGGCGCGCTGTGGGGCCGCCTGGAGTTGCTCGACGCCATGCCGCCGTTCCTGGGTGGCGGATCGATGATCCAGAACGTCACCTTCGAAGGATTCACCCCGGCCGACGTTCCCGCCCGCTTCGAAGCAGGCACCCAGCCCATCGCCGAGATTGTCGGCTGGGACGCGGCGATCGATTTTCTCGAGGGCCTCGGCATGGAAGCCGTGGCCGCCCACGAGCGGGACCTCACGGCCTACGCCCTTCGTACCCTCACCGAACGGTTCGGCGACGACCTGTTTATCCACGGTCCGAGCACCGTCGAGGAACGGGGCGGCACCCTGTCGCTGGCCTACCGGAACATCCACCCGCACGACCTCAGCCAGGTACTCGACCAACACGGCGTCTGTGTGCGGGCCGGCCACCACTGCGCCAAGCCCCTCATGAAGGTGTTGGGCGTCAACGCCACGGCCCGTGCCTCGCTTTACCTCTACAACGATGAAGCTGATGTCGACGCGCTGGCCGATGCCATGGCCGACGCCGGCGACTTCTTCGCCCTCTGACCCGATTCCCGGACCCACTGCCAGAAGCGGCATCCGCCGTATTCCCATCGATCGACCAGCCACCCCAGGAGCACCTACACCATGGCCGGACTCGAAGACCTCTACCGCGAGATCATCCTCGACCACTACCGGAGTCCCCGGAACCGTGGCGAGCTCGAGGTGCCGCCGGCCACCATGGCCGAGGGCTTCAACCCTCTGTGCGGCGACGAGATCCGGGTGTATCTGGAGGTCGACGACGGGGTAATCAGCGACGTGCGGATTGGCGGACAGGGCTGTTCGATCAGCCAGTCGTCAGCGTCGATGATGTCCACAGCGGTGATCGGAAAGTCGATTGACGGGGCGCGCGACGTACTACGACAGTTCAAGGAGATGATGTCGATCCACGAGCACGGGCTGGATGGCGACAACGGCGATCCCGCCGGCGATGCCACTGCGGATCAGCCGGGCGGTTCCGGCCTCGGTGATCTGGAGGCCCTGCGGGGCGTGGTGAAGTTCCCGGTTCGCATTAAGTGCGCCACCCTCGGCTGGAATACCTTCGACCAAGCGCTCACTGAATCCTCCTGCGAGTGACCATCTGGACAGGCGCTCGTTGAGCGGCAACCTGACCAACGAGCGTTACGTCCGCCTCACCACCTGGACGAGCGACGGGCGTCCGAAACATACGCCGGTCTGGATCGTCAGGCTGGCCTCCGGAGGGTCGGATGGCTCCCAGGTCCGGGTCGGCTTCACGACGGGTTCGAAGTCGTGGAAGGTACGGCGCATCCTCAGGAACCCCGCGGTCGAGTTGCAGCCCAGCGACACCGACGGCGTCCTGCTCCCGGGATCGCTCCCGATCACGGCGAGCGCTCAAGTCGTCCATGGCCCGGCGTTCAGGGCCGTCCGGCGGGCCATCCGCCGAAAGTACCGGTTGGAGGATCTCAGGATCAGCCTCCAGGCGATCCCCGCCCGCCTTCGCGGCCGGGGCCCGCTGAGCGACTGCGCGGTGGTGGTCACGCTGACGGATTGGCATCCCACCTCCCGCCAGTCCTAATTTGCCTCGGAGAAAGAAATACCGACAGGGGGTTCGGGGTTGGAACACCTCCTGCGAATGAGGTTTCGGTAACAAACACTATTGAGGAGATCAATCATGTTGGGAAACAACGTCGGTTCCATTTCGGGGCCCACCACGATGAAGGCCCTCCCGGCCGTAGGTGGGTATCCATCGTTTGAGACTGTCGCTTCTGGCCTATCAGGAACCCTTGCCGGTGCTGAAGTAGCGAGCTTTGCAACATATTCAGCGACGATGCGAGCTGATGGCTCCTTCTACGGCGAGTGTCCGAACTCTGGCGTGATCCTGGCAGCAGATGGAGTAGCCACCTTCCGGGCGACCGGAATCGGGTCCCCTACACCCGAGGGCGGATTTTCGTTCAGGGGAGTCACGTACTTCGATACTGCTGCACCATCCCTCTCGTCCCTGAATGGGATCGCAATCGTCTACGACTGGGAGGTCGATGCAGACGGTGTTGCATCCTGGGATCTCTGGGAGTGGAAGTAGCCCAACCCCTCCACAAGGGCCCGATCAGGGCTCGAGAAGTCGATCGACCGCTTCGGCGAAGGCCACGTCGAGGTGAGTCAGACCACCGGCACCGTTTGCTCCATCAGTGCCGGACAGACGGTGGGTGGTGATAGCCATGTCCACCCGGTTCCATGAGTTGGACCAATCGGGGTGGTGGCGCAGATCTTCGGCTATGACCGCTACTTCGGCCATGAACGCCCACGCTTCCACGAAGTTGGCGAACGTGAACGTCCGGCGAAGCTGATCTCCGGCCAGTTCCCAGTCGGGCAGCCGTGTAGCCAGGTCGGCCCGTTCCCCATCGGTTAGTAGCGTCCGGTCAGCCATCGAGGTTCGAGTCGTCAGGAACCCGAGCCGAACTCAGGCCGTGGGATCGGCGAACGGGTCCTCGCCGAAGCCCGCTTCATGGTTGTCGGGATGGGTCACACCGACCGGCAGCCCCACCGACGCCCCGGCCTCGGCCAACACGCCGGCGTAGCCCTCGACCTCCAACCTCTGGGCTAGTTCCGTCCCGCCCACGGCCTGAATCCGGCCGGCAGCCAGCACGTGTACCCGGTCAGGCTCGAGAACCTCGAGCAGGCGACTGAAATGCGTGATGGCCAGCACACCGAGCCCGTCCTCTTCAGTGGCCTCCTGGACCCGCCGTGACACAGCGGCCAGAGCATCCACGTCGAGCCCCGAATCGATCTCGTCGAGCACCGCGTACTTCGGCTCCAGCGCTCCCAGCATCAGCATCTCGTTGCGCTTCTTCTCACCGCCTGACAGATCGACGTTCATCGGTCGGGACACGAACCGCTCGTCGAACCCGATACGGGTCGCCTCGGCAACCAGCAGGTCGTGGATGCCCTCGGTGGGGCGGCCAGCGGCACGGGCCGCCTCGGCCACCACCGACTCCAAGCTGACCCCGGGCACCTCGGTCGGGTGTTGCAGGGCCAGAAACAGTCCGGCCCGGGCCCGCTGCCAGGTGGGCAGGGCCAGCAGGTCCACTCCGTCGAGAGTGACCGATCCACCGGTCACTTCGTAGCCGGGACGCCCCATCAGGACGTGCGACAGCGTCGACTTGCCCGACCCGTTGGGGCCCATCACGGCGTGCACCTCGCCGGGTCGCACCTCCAGATCGACGCCGTGGAGGATGTCGATAGCGCCGACCCGAGCAGTGAGGCCTTCGATCCGGAACACGCGGTCCGCCGCTGATTCGCTCATCGGTTCGACCGCCCGTCATCGGCGAGGGTTACGAACACGTTGTCACCGTCGATGGCAGCCGCATGCACGGCTACCGGCTTGATGGCCGGCAGGGTCAGGGCCTCGCCGGTTCGCAGGTCGAACAGGCTGCCGTGCTTCCAGCATTCGAGCGCACACTCCTCGGTGTCGACCTCGCCCTCGGCGAGGGAGACTTCGGCGTGACTGCAGGTGTCGTCAATGGCGTGCACCTCGTCGCCAAAACGGACCAGCGCCACCGGTCGGCCGTCCAGAACTACCCGCAGGGCAGTGCCCTCGGCCAGGTCTGCGAGTGCGCAGGCCGGCACGGCATTCACGCCGTCGCCCCCATTTCAACAACGGCTTCACCAGAATTGGCATCACGTCGGTCGAGCCGATCAGCCAATGCCTCCCTCAGGGTTTCGGCCACGGCCGGATGAGGCGCCGTAGCGGCCACGTCCTCGAAGAAGCCCTCCAGAAGGAGTCGCTCGGCAGTCACCGTGGGCACGCCACGGCTCTCCAGGAAGAAGCGTTGATCCTCGTCGACGGGAGACACCGTCGAGGCGTGACTGCACACCACGTCATCGGTCTCGATCTCCAGGTTTGGAACGCTCTCGGCCCATGCCTCGGGCGAGAGCTTCACGTTGCGGTTGGTCTGGTTGGCCACCGTCCGAACCGCCTCGGGGCGGACCCGGATGAGACCGGTGTAGATCGAACGCGACGCACCGTCCAACGCTCCCTTGAACAGCAGTTCACTCCGGGTGTCGGGCGCCGCATGGTCCTGGAAGGTCCGGAAGTCCAACGTCTGGTCGGCCTCGCCAAAGTAGGCGGCGGCCAGTCGTCCCTCGGCACCCCGACCCACGAGACGACAGTCAGTACGGGTACGGGCGTAGTCGCCCCCGAGGGCGGCGGCGAAGGCGTCGATCCGACCCGACTGGCCGACCCGGAACGCCTGGTGACCCAACTGAAAGACCCGGGGGCCGAGTTCCTGGACCAGGCCATGTCGGAGGTGTCCGTTACGCCCGACGGTGGCCTCCAGGACGGGGACAACGAGGGAGTCCACGTCGGTGGACGTGTGGAGCTCGACCACGGTGGCCGCTGCGTCGTCTCCGCACCGCACCAGCACCCGGGGGAAGACTGCCGCACCATCGGCGTCGGTCAGCACGACGACCACGATCGGCGCCTGGAGGCATACCCCGTCGGGCACCACCACGGCCACCGGTTCGGGCCCGAAGCCCTGATTCAGATGACTGAACAGGTCGACCGGAGCCTCTATCGCCGCTCCGAACAACGATTCACCGTCCGGGGCCTCACCCACCGGACCGACGTACACGCCAGCGTCTACAGCATCTGACGAGCTGGTGGTCTCGACCACCCAGCCGTTGCGGACGACCACGACGGCGGCCATCTCGCCATAGGCAGACAGGTCGCGTTGAACAACGGTGTCAGCGGCCCGCTGGCGTTTCAGCGGCGCGTACCCGTCGAGATCGATTTCGCCGACCCGGGAATAGCGCCATACCTCTTCATCGGCGTCTGGACGCTCGACGTCGTCGAGGCCTTCCAGGGTGGAGCGACGAAGCGCGGCAAGCCAGTCCGGTCCCGGGAGACCAGTCGAGACATTGGCAGAGAAGGCGTTCAGGGCGGTACCTCGGAGCCGGTCCAAACAACCAGCCCCCCTTTCGGGAGCCGGTCGGGGTGGATGGATCAGTCAAGCTGGCCAACGGGTGGTTACGTCGGATTTACCCTATCGTCGTAGGGGTAATCCCCGACCGGCGATCAGCCCTCGATCAGATGCGTCAGGTCACCCGGTTGGATCTGACAGGAGTCCTCGTAGGACAGGAGGTCCGATTCCTTGACCCGAATCACCCGACCGATCCGGTAGGCCGTCAGGCTTCCGTTGTCGATCATGCGGTACACCGTCTTGGACACGACGCCCAGACGAGCCGCCACGTCGCCAACCCCCAACCAGGTCGGGTTCACTGGCGAATCACTCATGGTCTCTACAGTCATCTTGATAACCCTAGTTGCCTCTTGATCCCACGACCGGCCCCCGATCCCGCTGCCCGGAGCGCCACCATGGGCCCATGGTGGCGCGGCCACCGGCCTGATGCTGGACTCGGACCATGGCACGAATCGAACTGGAATCGCCGGTCACCGGCGTGGTGTGGAAGGTAGCTAGAGGCCCCGGAACCGTGGTGGCCGCCGGCGACGCCGTGGTCATCGTGGAGTCCATGAAGATGGAGATCCCCGTTGAGGCCACTGAGGCCGGCACGGTCGAAGAGGTCCTGGTGGCCGAGGGCGATCAGGTCTCCGAGGGCGATCTCGTAGCCGTCGTCGAGACGGACCAGCCGCCTCTCTGAGGGCACCTGTCTCTCTGGAGACAGGTTTCAGGGCCGGTATGGAAACCCTGCCGGCCCGGGGGTACGCAGCGGTGCCGCCAGGTTGGCGAACTCGCACAGCAGCGGCCGGGTCTCCCGAGGATCAATGATCTCCTCGACCAGGTACGCCTCGGCGGTACGGAACGGAGACCGCACCTTGTTGAGTCGCTCGGTGATCTCGGCCAGCAACGCCTCGGGATCGTCGGACGCCTCGAGGTCCGCCCGGTAGGCGGCCTCCACGCCACCCTCGACCGGCAACGACCCCCAGTCGCCGGATGGCCACGCGTATCGGTACTGGAAGCGGTGCGCCGGCGAGTGGGCCGCACCGGCCACCCCGAACGCCTTACGGACCAGCACCGAACACCAGGGCACGGTGAGCTGGTAGACGGCCGCCAGAGCCCGCGAACCATGCCGGATGGTGGCCTGCTGTTCGGCCTCGGTCCCGATCACGAACCCCGGGTTGTCCACGAGGTGCACGATCGGGAGATGGAAGGTCTCGGCCAGATCCAGGAAGCGGGTCACCTTCTGGGACGAGTCGGCCGTCCAGCCGCCCCCGTAGTGGTAGGGGTCTCCGGCCAGCAGCGCCACCGGCCAGCCGTCGAGCCGGGCCAGGCCACAGATGGCCGACCGACCAAAGGCGCGGCCGATCTCGAAGAACGAGCCTTCGTCGACCACCGACGAGACGATCGACCGCATCTGGTACACCTGCCGGCGATCCCGGGGCACGACATCTCCCAGGGCATCGTCGGTCCGACCGGGATCGTCGGTAACCGGACCCCGTTCGGCCAGCTCGTGCACTGACGACGGGAGATACGACAGGAACCGGCGAGTCCGTTCGAAGGCCTCGGTCTCGCTACGCACCTCGTCGTCAACCACGCCGTTGCGGGTGTGGATCCGACTACCGCCCAGGTCCTCCTTGTCGACCTGTTCCCCACCCATCCGATTCACCACCGGCGGCCCGGCGGCGAACAGGTGGGACATCCCTTTGACCATCATCGAGTAGTGGCTGGTCACCGCCCGGGCCGCCCCCAGACCGGCTACCGACCCCAGACACAGGGCCACCACGGGCACGGTGGCCAGGTTCGACACCACGTGCTCCCAGCCCGGATTCATCGGGACGTAGGTGCGGGCACCCCGGCCGTAGCCGCCGTCGCCCTCGGACACCTTCTTGGAGGGATCGGTGTCCAGCGTGCGGACGGAACCACCACCCCCAGTGCCATCGATGAGGCGCACGATGGGCAGGCGAAGTTCCCCGGCCATCTTCTCGGCCCCGATCTGCTTGCCGATGATGGCCGCATCGGCCGCGCCGCCACGCACGGTGAAGTCGTCAGCGGCCACCACCACCGTGCGACCGTCGAGGCGGGCCCGACCGAACAGGAAGTTGGCCGATCGGAGGTTGGTCAACTGGCCGTCGGCGTCATAGGAGGCGCTCCCGGAAATCTTCCCGATCTCGTGGAATGACCCGTCGTCGACCAGGGCATCGATGCGTTGCCGAACGTCGAGCTTTCCCCGGTCGTGCTGTCGGGCCACCTTCTCGGGGCCGCCCATCTCTTCGGCCAAGGCCTCCCTGCGGGCCAACTCATCCAGCTCCGGCTGCCAGACACCCGCCACCGGATCGTCACCGGGCTGGTCTCCGGTCATGGCCGTTCTCCTTGCATCACGGTGACCGACCCTCTCAGGCGGGCCGCAACTCGGTCAACGCACGGGTGTTGTCACGCAATACGAGCCGCCGGTCGGCATCCGACAGGCCGGCCACTTCGGGCAGGTAGTCCAAGGGTGTGGGCATGCCCTCGATGTGAGGCCAGTCCGATCCGAAGATGACGTGGTCGGGACCCATGAGGGCCACCACCTCGTCGACGTCGTCCTCCCAGAACGGGTTCATCCAGACGTGTTCACGGAACAGGGCCACCGGGTCCTCGTCGAACCAGCGGGGTGACTTCCGGGCCTGCTGCTCGAGCTTGCGGAACATCGGCCCGAGGTAGTCCGAACCGTTCTCCACCGAGGCGATCCGGAGATTTCCGAAGCGGGTGAACATCTTCTCCATCGACATCGTGATGAGCCAGTCGTGTGCCGCCCGTTCGATGTTGAAGGCCTTTATGGAGGGCCGGTAGCGACCCGTACCCCTGGACACGCCCGACGAGCTGAAGCCGTCCTCGGCGTAACCATGGGTCGAGTAGCCACTGTCGCCGGCATGCACGACCGTGGTGATTCCAGCCTCGTTCACCCGGGACCAGAACGGGTCAAACACAGGATCACCGGGAGAGCGTGGGCCGGTGGCCGTCTCGACAGCAGCGGGCCTCATCACGATGGTGCGGGCGCCATTGTCCAGACACCACTCAAGTTCGGTGATCGCCAGGTCCACGTCGGCCAGGGAGAGATACGGCGCGCCGAAGATGGTGCCTTCGGCCCCGAAGCCCCAGTCCTCCAGCAACCATCGGTTGAATCCGACCATGAGCGCCCCGACGGCCTCCACGTCGTGCTTCAACAGCTCCTCGTAGAGCACGCCGAGCGTCGGAAACAACCAGATGGCCTCAAGCCCCTGCTCGGCGACCACGGCCAGGCGGGCGTCACGGTCCACGTAGGCGTCAGGCAGCGGTTCACGGTCCTTCAAGAGGTCCAGCGGGTTCTTCCCCTCGGGGTTCCCGCGAAAGTACGAGTGAAGAGCTCCGGGCCGCGCGATCGGGTTCCACGTCGGATTGGCCACTGCGTTGGACAGGCGTCCACCCACTAGATGGTGTCGCCGTCCGTCTATCTCCACCCACTGCACCACCCGGTGGCGCATGGCCTCGGGTACATGCCGGGTGAAGGCGTCCTCGCACTCGTAGTAGTGGTTGTCGCAGTCGAACGGGCGGAAGTCCGCTCCGATGCTGTCCCCTGCCGTTGAACTGTTCACAATACGGGACAGTACCGACCGACCGGGGACGAGGCCGAACGGGGCCCGGCACTAGTGTCGGGCCGATGAGCAACGGTGAGAGCGGGTCCTACATCTTCGACACGCTGCTGGTGACCGTCACCGACCACGTGGCCACGGTGGTGTTGAACCGCCCCGACGCCCACAATGCCTTCACCGCCGGCATGAAGCGCGACTGCCGTGACCTGTGGGAGGCGCTGCGGGTCGATGACGACGTCCGGGTGGTCGTCCTGACCGGGGCCGGCGACCGGGCGTTCTGTACCGGCATCGACCGCAACGAGCCGTTCACCGCACTCGACGATTCGCCGGCGCTGTACGGCACGTCGAACAACTTCATGTACGACGACCCAGGCGACTGGCTGGGACCAAAGTCCAACGAGCTCTGGAAGCCGGTGATCGGAGCCGTCAACGGCATGGCCTGCGGCGGCGCCTTCTATCTGCTGGGTGAGTGCGATGTCCTGATCGCTGCTGATCACGCCACGTTCTTCGATCCCCACGTGACCTACGGGATGCCCGCGGTCTACGAACCAATGAAGATGCTGGGGATGATGCCGTTTGGCGAGGTGATGCGGATGTCGCTTACCGGCAACGGCGAACGGATCTCGGCCGACTCGGCCCGCCAAATGGGCCTGGTCTCGGAGGTCGTCCCAAGTGACGAGCTGGATGCGGCGGCGGACCGGCTGGCGCGCTCCATTGCCGCTAACCCGCCGTGGGCGGTGCAAGGAACGCTGCGGGCCATCTGGGCCGCTCGTGACCTTGGCCGACTCGGGAGCCGGACCATGGCGGCGTCGATCCTCAGTGCGGCGACCGACAAGGCCGCGCTGGCCGCCGGAGCCGAAGGATTCAGCTCCGGCGAGCGGCCCGAACCGCGCGTCCGCTAAAGGAAACGAATATCCGGTAGAGGGGCGCTAGCCCGACCGATCAGATCTCCGGCGGTTCTTCGGCCAGTAGGGCACCTATCCGGGGACCCCAGATCTCTGCCAACGACTCACCGTCGTAGTCGGCCTCGTAAGTCGCCTCCATGAGCACCGCCCGGTAGGCCTGCACAGCCAGCACCACTTCGCAGTCGACCAGAAAGGCATCCAGGGGATGGTCGTCCACCCCGGCGGCCACCAGTTCGGCGTGGTAATCGCGGCAACCCGCCAGGAAAGCCTTCCGGGCCTCAGGACCCGGCGGGATGCTCTCCGACAGCAGGTAGGCCACATCTCCGGCCGGACGACCCGAGCCCGACACCCCGAAGTCGATGAGCACCATCCCCGAGTCGGTGAAGAGCATGTTGTCGGTCCGACTGTCACCGTGGCGCAGGGCCAGCGGCTCATTGAGGTGAGCCACGAGTCGTTCGATGTTGTCGCCGAACCAGTCGGCGTGGTGCATGAACCGCTCGACAAAAAGGTCGGGGCGTCGTGCCACCACCTCGTTACGCCATGCCCGGTAAAGGCCGTGCATGACGTTGGGCATCTGGGTCACCATCGACCACTCGATCACCGCTGCATCGTCCAACATCGGGTGGCGCCAGAAGTGGGCGTGCAGGCGGGCCAGGGTGTGGAGGATCTCGGTCAGGTCCTCGGCAGGAGGGAGGGTCTGGGCCGTGGTGACGCGGCTGTCGGCCACGTACTCCAGAACCAACGCGTAGCGGCGGTGTGACGGCCGGACCATCTTGCGGGCATGGCGGCCAATGAACTTCGCCACCGGTGCCGGCAACCCGTCGATGATCCGCTCCCGACGCTTGCGTGCCGTCCCCGAGGGCCCCGGGTCTCGCACCGCGTGGATGAGTCGGGGCACCCGGACGGGCACCAGGTGGGCCAGCCGTTCGTAGAAGTCGAACTCCCGGTCGTATCCACCCTCAGCCTCGGCCAGCCCACGATTACCAGCATTTTCGCTGGGGAACTTCACTAACACGGCGGCCGGCGCGTCGTCCTCCACGGCGTCCCACGTCAACCCGACCCGCAGCGTCTGACCGGTGAACCCGACGCCCGATCCGGGGCTTCCCACCTCAAAGTCGACAACTCGGGCCGCGGTGACCATGCCTGAGGACCGCACGACGTCGGTCAGCCAGTCGGCGGTGATCTCACCGGGTGTCTGGGGGATGTCGAGAGGAAGTCGTGTGGCCACGTTCCTCAGGGCTCCTAGACCAGCCGGAGGCGATGGGAACCATCGCCGCCCCGGGCGACCACATGCCCGACAATCGCCGCGACGTGCCCGGTGGCCGTCAGCGCGACCAGTGCCTCGTCGGCCCGTTCGGGAGCCACGCCGAACACCAGGCCCCCCGAGGTCTGGGCATCAGCCATGAGCAACGCATCGAGGTCGCCGAAGCCGCCCCGGTCGAGAAGGTGATCGGCCCAGTCCAGGTTTCGACGGCTGCCTCCGGGCATGGCGCCGGACTCGGCCAGTTCCCGGGTGCCGGGCAGCAGGGGCACCGCACCCACCTCGATGGTGGCGTCCACCGTCGATTCGACCACGGCCCGACCCAGGTGGCCTAGTAGACCGAAGCCGGTCACGTCGGTGGCGCCCGTGGCCCCGCAACCCAGGGCGACCGTCGCCGCCTCCGCATTTAGACGGGTCATCGAGGCCTGTGCAGCATCGACCACGTCTATCGGAGCGTCGCCCTGCTTGATGGCCGTGGTGATCACCCCCACGCCCAACGGCTTGGTCAGGACCAGGACGTCGCCGGCCCGGAAGCCGGCGTTGGTGAGCAGTCGGTTGGGATCGGCTTCACCGACGACGGCCAGGCCGAATTTGGGCTCCGGGTCGTCGATCGTGTGGCCCCCGCCGATCACGAACCCGCCCGCGTCGGCCACGTCCTGCGCTCCGAGCAGGACGTCACCCAACAGGTCGGTCGACAGCTCCTCGCTGTTCCACCCCACGAGGTTGAGCGCCAGCAGCGGCCGGCCACCCATGGCATACACATCGGAGACCGCATTGGCTGCCGCCACGCGACCCCACGTCCGTGCGTCGTCGACGACCGGGGTGATGAAGTCGGCGGTCACCACCAGAGCGCGCTGGTCGTCGAGGCGCCACACCGCGGCGTCATCGCCGGTGGCGCTGCCAACGAGCAGGTCGGGGTGGTTGACGGGTGCTAGACGGCGCACGACGTGCGCCAGCTCACCGGGGGCGAGCTTGCAGCCTCAACCAGCGCCGTGGCTGAACTGGGTCAGCCGGCGATTCTCCACCATGGGTTCACCCCCTCCCGTCCCTGTTTCGTGATCTGACGTCACCGGTGTCCGGTGGCATCTGGCCACAGTAGGTCGCCACTCAGACGGCGCCGATGACGCCCCGCTCTCGCAGGTCGTCCAGTTCGGCGTCGTCCAGGTCCAACTCACTACGCAGCACGTCGTCGGTGTGTTCGCCCAGCCACGGCACCCGGGTGTCGTCGGCCTCGGGCACCTCGGAGAGCTTGACTGGGTTGCCGGGCACCAGGACCGGTGCCTCGGCATCTCCGGGGAGGGTCTCGATCAGCATGTTGCGGACCGCCAGGTGAGGATCGGCTACCACCTGGCTCGGAGTCAGGGACGGTCCGCACGCCATGCCGGCACCAGAGAGCGCGGCGACGGCCTCGACGGTGGTGCGACCGGTCGACCATGCCTCGATGGCCGGCCGCAGGATTTCGTCCATGTGATCCTGCCAACCGGCCCGGGTGGCCAGTCGCTCGTCGTCGGCCATTTCAGGCCGACCGATCTCGGCACACAGCACGGCGAAGTGGTGTTCACGCACGCACTGCAGGACGAAGTGGCCATCAGACGCCGCAAACGTGTCGACGATGCCAACACCGCTTCCCCACTCGCGCTCGACACCCATTGAAAAGAAGTTGGCCACGATGTCGGTCATGGCCACCGTCGCATCCAGCATGGCCACGTCCACGTGCTGGCCGATCCCAGTGCGGTCCCGCTGGCGCAACGCGGCGAGCACGCCGACCGCGCCGAACAACGCTGAGCTGATGTCACCCAACGCCCCGACGGGGTTGGCGGTCGGGGCCCGTCCCGGCGCACGCTTGAACTCGTAGATCCCCGACATCCCCTCGACGATCGAGGCGTAGGCGCCCATGTCGCGATACGGCGATGCCGGGTCCTGTCCGAACCCCGACACCGATAGGTACACCGCCGCAGGGTGCACAGCCCGCACGGCCTGGTAGCCGATGCCCAGTCGGTCAGCCGTTCCGGCCCGGAAGTTCTCACCGAACACGTCGAAGTTGCGAGACATTCGTAACACCAGATCGACGCCCTCGGGCTGCTTCAGGTCAATGGCCACGCTCCGCTTGTTGAGGTTGTTGCGGAGGAAGGTGGCGCCTACCAACCGACCCTCGGGATCGTGTACGGCCGGCAGCGAACCCCGGGCGCTGTCCCCGGTCGACGGGTGCTCAACCTTGACCACCTCGGCGCCTAGGCGGGCCATCAGCTGCGTGGCGAACGGCAGAGCGGCCATCTGTTCCACCGCCAGGATCCGGACGCCGTGCAGTGGGCGACCAATGGACGGTTCTTCCTCACCCCCTTCCGCCATCTCGTCTCGTTCGTCTCGTACTTCCACCATCCCGATGCTCACAGGCCGGTCGGCCGATTGACGAAGCGGCGGGCCTCCGGCGAGAAGAACCAGCCGCCACCGGCCAGGGTGCCGCCATCCACGGGCACGTTGTGTCCGGTCACGAACGCCGACAGGTCGCTGGCCAAGAAGAGGGCCACCCGAGCCTGGTCCACGGGCCATCCCAGACGCCCAACCGGTGCCCACGACTCCCATAGGTGGTCGCCCGCCCCCGACGGCCCGTCGGGTGCCAGGTAGTCGACCTGGGTTGTCTGGGTGAGGTCAGGGCCGATGCCGTTCACCCGTATCCCTCGGCGGCCGTACCCGGCAGCCAGCGAGGTCGTGAAGTGGGCCGCCGCGGCCTTCATGGCTGCGTAGACGGGTTCGCCGGGGAATCCCCGCATGCCCTCCACGGAGTGCACGTTCACGATCGACCCGCCACCACCATCGATCATGGGCGTAAGGAACGCCCGGGTGACCCGGAACAGGTGTTCAAGGTTCACGGCGTACATGGCCGACCACGACTCCGGATCGGACTCGTGGAACCGGACCAGTGGCCGATGGTCGCCCACGTTGTTGACCAGCACGTCTATCCGTCCGTGTTCGCCGAGCACCTCGCCACGGAGGTCCTCGACCTCAGCGTCGAACCGGACGTCAACCACGTGGGCCCGGGCCACTCCCCCGACGGCCTCGATGTCCTCGACGACCAGAGCCGCCCGGTCGGGGTCGATCTCGACGATCTCGACGAGGGCTCCATGCTGGGCAAACAGCCTCGAGATGGCACCACCGATGCCAGCCCCACCCCCGGTGACGACGGCGACTCGCCCATCCAGCAGGCGGTGCCAGTCCTCGATGGGCGGCACCCTCGACGGATTCTGGCTGGAGGCACCCGACTCCCTGTCGTCCGTCACGATGCCTCGGTGTCAGTGGTCATGTCGCGGCGAGGTCGATCACTGCGGCCAGCAGGCGATCCACGTCGTGATCGGTGGTGTAGATGCTGATGCCGGCCCGCACCGCGCCCGCCTCAGCGTCCAGTCCGAGCGGCCCCATCGCCTCCACGGCGTAGTTGTGGCCGTCCCAGACGGCCACACCGTCGGCCGCCAGCCGTTCAGAGACCGCTACCGGCGTCTGGCCGGCCACCTCGAACATGAGCGTGGGTGCCCGGTCCGCCACGTCCTGTGGTCCGACCACCCGGACGCCGTCAATGGCGTGCAGGCCACCGATCAGGCGAGCGAACCGTTCCGCCTCGGACGCAGCAATGGCGTCGAGGCCGACGTCCAGCAGGAAGTCCGCTGCGGCCTCGATGCCGGCCAGTGCCTCCCATGAGGGCGTCCCGTACTGGAGGCGCCCTGGTCCCCGTTCGGGCGCCGGTCGCACCTTGTAGGCCTCGAGGTCGTCAAGCAGGTCGGGCTGCACCCACATAATCCCGGCGTGTGGCCCGTACCACTTGTAGGACGAGGTGGTAAAGACGTCGCACCCGATGGCCGCCACGTCGACGGGCCGGTGGGGCGTGAGGTGGACGCCGTCGACCACCACGCGGGCACCCGCCTCGTGGGCGGCCAAAGTGATGGCGGCCACATCGGGAACGGTCCCCACCGCGTTGGACGACCCGGTGACCGCCACCCAGCGGGTCGACGGTCCGATCAGGGATGTGACGGCGTCAACCCTTAGGCGACCTGTGGCCGAGTCGAACTCGGCCATACGGACCGTGGCCCCGGTATCAGCGGCCAGCAGCAGCCAGGGCGCCACGTTGGAATCGTGGTCCAAGGTTGTGCAGACGATCTCGTCGTCGGGGCCCAGGCTCCGTCCGATGGCCCGGGTCAGAGCCATCATGTTGGCCGTCGTGCTGGGCCCGAACACCATGCCTGTCGGGTCGACTCCCAGAAGGCGGCCCATGACCGCGCTGGTCCGGTCCACTAGTGCGTCACAGGCAGCGGCCGCAGCGAACGCCCCGTGCGAGTTGGCGTTGTTTCCACTGCGCTGCCATTCGGCCGCCGCCTCGATGGCCACGTCGACGACCTGGGTGCCCGCCGGACCATCGAATCGGGCCCAGTCGCGGCCTGTCCCAAAGGCACTTCCGGTGGCGATCCCGGGAAATCGGCGTCGGATATCGTGGAGGTCGCTCATCGTCGGGCACGCTAGTGGGGTCCCCATCCCCGGAAGGAGCCGCGTGGAGGCCTGGGAACTTGACGCCCGCGAACAGATCCGCGACCTCGTCGCCTCGTACAACGCCCACGGAGACCGGGGCCGTTTCGACGAGGTGATGGCCCTGTTCGCCGACGATGCAGTCATGGACGTCGGTGATGGGCGTACCTACGACGGCGTGGACGAGATCCGCACCATTTTCACCGGCACCCGCGATTCGATCGCCGATGGGTCCTCCGGCACCTCCAACGACGGGTCGACCAGCCCCCGCTACCTCCAGCACCACACTGCGGCGCCCGCCATCACCGTTGACGGGCCGGCAGAAGCCTCGGGTCATACCTACTTCACAGTCATGACCGATCAGGGCGTGGACCACTGGGGCCGCTACCAGGACGCCTACCGGGTGATCGACGGTCGTTGGTGCTTCGCCTCACGGCGGGTCCGGGTCGACGGCACCACCCCCGGCGGATGGGCCGACCGACGACTCCAGGGCACGGATTCCTCGTGAGCAGCCTCGTGGGCGGTAGCACGAACGACGACCCCCTGGCCCGTCTGATCGCCGAAGCCGACATCCGCCAATTGGTCGCCCGTTATGCGGTGGCCACCGACCAGCGCGACCTCGACGCTCTGGTGGCTCTGTTCGTGCCCGACGTGCGGGTGGGGCGCGACCCATCCGGTGAACCGGCACGAGGCATCGAGGCCCTCCGGGAAAATCTGGCTGACCAGCTGGGTGCCATCGGGGTGACCATCCTCCACGTGGGCACCCACCAGATTGACCTCCAGGGCGACGACGACGCCACCGGGCACGTCTACTGTCGGGCCGAAATCCAGGACGGTGATCGCTGGATCCACCAGTCGATCCGCTACGACGACCGGTACCGGCGGGTGGACGGCCAGTGGCTGTTCGTGGGCCGACACCACCAGTTGTTCTACGGCGCCGAGGTCGGCGCCAACCCGATTGGCCTGCCTCCGGCGAACTGGCCGGCCAACCACGACGGCTGGGGCACCCTGCCCGAAGCCGACCCGACCTGGCAGGCCTTCCGGGACGAACGCCAGGCGCACAGGGACGACCCGTCAACGTGAGCGACCACCAGAACTCCGAACGAGACGACGATCGGATCGGTCACCAGATCGCCGACACCATCCTGGCCGGCTTCGTCGACTACATCGCCGGCTTCCGGAAGGTGTCACGTCGAGCCGGCGCGCACTTCACGGATCGGAACTGGAGCGCCGGCGGCGACGACGCCGACCGGAGACTCCTCATGCACCGGGCCACCGTGCTGACCACTGTGGACCGGGTCCGCCCGTTGGTCGACGGTGTGGCCGACCGGCGTGGAATCTGGCGGTCCGGACGCAGCCACTACAAGGAACGGATCGCCGACCGCAGCGATTTCGGTCTAGCCGAAACGTTCTTCAACTCAGTGACCCGTCGGGTCTTCACCACCATCGGCGTCGACAACGACGTCGAACTCCGATGGTTCGGCGCCACCACCATCTCTCGGGGTGAGGGCCGGGCCGAGCTGTTCACCACGGCCACCCGGGTGCGCGACACCGCGGCCATGGTCCGCGAGATCCTCGAAGCGGCGGCCTTCGATGCCCCGTGGGCCGACATCGACGGTGACTCCCGCCGAGCTGCGGCCCGCATCGACTCGTTCCTCCTCGACGAGTGGGACAGCCTGTCGGCCGACGGCATCGACATGCTCCGACCCGTCTTTTACCGCAACAAGGGCGCCTACCTGGTGGGACGTCTCCGACAACTGAACCGGGTGACCCCCATTGTCATCCCGGTGGTGCACGGCGACGACGGCCTGCGGGTCGACACGGTCCTGGTCACCGAGTCCCACGCAAGCCGTCTGTTCAGCTTCACCCGGTCGCACTTCTTTGTGGAGTGGCCCAACCCGTCTGAACTGGTCGGCTTCCTCAAGTCGCTGCTGCCCATGAAGTCACTAGCCGAGCTCTACACGGCGATCGGCTTTCCTCAGCACGGCAAGACCAGCCTCTACCGTTCGCTGTACCGGCATCTCGACCACTCCCACGACAAGTTCGTCCGTACCCGCGGCACCCCGGGGATGGTCATGGCCGTGTTTACCCTCGTCTCGTTCAACGTGGTCTTCAAGATCATCAAGGACCGTTTCGACCCCCCGAAGAACACCACCCGGGACGCCGTTAAGCGTCGCTACGACCTCGTCTACAACCATGACCGGGTGGGGAGGATGGTCGAGGCGTGGGAGTTCGAGAACCTGTCGTTCGAGAAGGACCGCTTCGATCCTGACCTGCTCGAGGAGCTCCTGGCGACGGCGGCCGAGTCGGTCCGGGTGGTCGGCGACCAGGTGGTGATCCGACACGTCTACTCGGAACGGCAGGTGTACCCGCTGAACTTGTACCTGCGAGAGATGTCGACTGACAAGGCAGTGGCCGCGGCCATCGACTGGGGTTGGTGCATCAAGGATCTGGCAGCCGCCAACGTGTTCCCCGGCGACCTCTTCACCAAGAACTTCGGCGTAACCCGTCATGGCAACGTCGTGTTCTACGACTACGACGAACTGATGCTGCTCGAGGAGTGCCGCTTCCGGGCCATCCCCCAGACCGATGATCCCGCCGACGAGATGCGATCCCAGCCGTGGTTCTCGGTGGAGCCGGGCGACGTGTTCCCCGAGCAGTTCCCAACCTTCATGGCCTTCCCCAGCGACGTGTCGTCCGAGGTTCGCAAACGGTTCGACGAGGTGCACGCCGACCTGTACACGGCGACCTTCTGGAAGGACGTCCAGAGTCGCCTGGCCAGGCGCGACCTGCCTGAGTTCTACCCCTACTCCGAGCGCCTGCGATTCCGCCGCAGGCCGGTCGAAGCCGCTGATTCGCGTGCCGTCGGCTCCGGAACGCCGGGTTAGTCTCAGTTGATGTCCCGCCCCGTGAGGATCGCCCCGTCGGTTCTGCCCGTCGACTTCTCCCGCCTTGGCGAAGAGTGCCAGACACTCGAGAAGGCCGGTGTCGATCTCATCCACTGGGACGTCATGGACGGCGTGTTCGTGCCCAACCTGACGTTCGGGCCCGACGTCATCGGGTCGATCCGGCCGCTGGTCGACCTGGAGTTCGAAGCCCACCTCATGGTGGTTGAACCCGATCGCATCATCGACCGCTACGTCGCCGCGGGTTGTTCGACGGTGCTCGTCCACGCCGAGGCGTGCGACCACCTGCACCGCACTCTGGGTCACATTGCCGAACTGGGCGCCACCCCGGGAGTTGCGTTGAACCCGCACACCCCGGCCAGCGTGATCCGCCATGTACGCGACCTACTGGGCGTGGTGCTGGTCATGACGGTCAACCCAGGATTCGGCGGGCAGGCCTACATCCCCCTCGAGGACAAGGTCACCGAAGTGGCCGCCATGCTCGAGGACTACGACTGCTCAGTGGAGGTCGACGGCGGGATCGGACCGTCGACAGTGGCCGACGTGGTATCCGCCGGTGCTGATCGGCTTGTTTCAGGAAGCGCCCTGTTCCGGGACCCGGAGGGCCTCGAGCACGCCGTGTCGGACCTGCGTGCCCGGGCCGAGGCGGCGCAGGCCTGACCGGCCGCGCCGCTACCCTGCGCCTCCATGAACGCCCCCTCACTCTCACCGATGGCCGCCGACGCTGATGCCCTCGAGCACGGCAGGTTTGATGTCTACACCCGGCTGCTGAAGGACCGCATTGTCTTCCTCGGCACCGACGTGAACGACGACATGGCGAACTTCATCATCGCCCAGATGCTCTTCCTGGAGGCCCAGGATCCCGAGAAACCGATCTGGATGTACATCAACTCACCCGGCGGTTCGGTCACAGCCGGCATGGCCATCTACGACACCATGCAGTTCGTGGGCCCCGAGGTGGGCACCATCTGCATGGGCCTGGGCGCTTCGATGGGCCAGTTCCTGTTGTGCGCCGGGGCCCAGGGCAAGCGCTACGCCCTCCCCCACGCCCGGATCATGATGCACCAGCCCCTCGGCGGGGTCCGTGGGCAGGCATCCGATATCGCCATCCAGGCCGAGCAGATGGCTTACACCAAAAAGATGTTGCAGGAACGCATCGCCGGACACACCGGTCAGACGGTCGAGACGATCGAGTCCGACAGCGACCGCGACCGCTGGTTCACCGCCGACGAGGCCCGCGAGTACGGGATCATCGACAAGGTGATCGTGCGCCGCGGCGAGATGCACTGAACCGGGCCTTTGAACCGAACCCCATAGGGTTCAGTGGCGCGGACGTGGCGGAACTGGCAGACGCACCGGCTTTAGGAGCCGGCGCCGAGAGGCGTGGGGGTTCGAATCCCCCCGTCCGCACGTGACCGAGCTGCCCGCGCCCCCGACGTCTGATTCCCCGACACCCGGCGTTCTCGACAGCCTGGTCGACGCGGCTCCGACGGGCGCGGCGAGATTGGACGAGACGGGCCGGGCCGTCCGGGTGAACGCCCACTGGGAATCCACCACCGGCCAGCCCGCCGAAGACGCCCTAGGCGATGGCTGGGCCGCTGACATCGACCCCGACGGTCGAGTTGACTTCCTGGCCGATCTGGCTCGTTCGCTGGACGATGGCACAGCGCTGCGAGGCCGGCTCCGGTTCCTGGCCGCCGACGGCGCCACCCGCTGGGTCGACCTGTCCACCACACCCATCACTTCGGATTCTTCCGGTGGTACGGGTGCTCTCCTGACCGTGGTCGACGTCTCCGACGAAATGGACGAGACCCGTCGGGCCCACGAATTGACCCGAGTGCTGGAAGCCACGCCCGATCCGGTGGCCGTGCTCGACCCATCGGGCGAATACGTGGTGTGGGCCAACGACGCCCTGCAGCGCCACGGGGCCGTAACGACCTCCCGGACCGGCGAACCGGTTCGCATCCTGGACCTGCTGGACGGTTGGTCCCAGGCCCGGTACGCCACCACGGCGCTACCCACCGTCCGGTCCGAGGGAACGTGGCGCGGCGAGCTCCGACTCGTGGGCGACAGCGGCACTGTGCCCATCTCGGCGGTCCTGGTGACCCACCGTGACGAGGAAGGTGCCGTGGACGCCATCTCGGTCATGGGTCGCGATCTCACCGACCTCCACGCCGCCCAGGAACGCGTCGAGGCATCCGAGATCCGCCTGGCCGCCCTGGTCGAGCACGCGTCGGACCTGGTGTGCGTGATTGGCGAGGACAGACGCATCGTCTACGCCAGCCCGGCAGTGGCCCGCATCCTCGGAAGCGAAGCTCACGAGCTCGAGGGTCTGGACGTCACTGAAGTGGTCCACCCCGACGATGTCGGAGTGCTGGGCGCCCGGGCCGCCGAGGTGGTGGCCCGCCCAGGAATGTCACCGGCCGCCGAGGCACGGGTGGCCCACGCCGAGGGCGGCTGGCGCCACATGGAGATCGTGGCCACCAACCTGCTCGGCAATCCGGCTGTGGCCGGCGTGGTGGTCAACGCCCGGGACGTCACCGAACGGGTCGAGGTGGCCGCCCAGCTCGAGGAGCGGGCCTATCACGACGAGCTCACCGGACTCCCCAACCGGGCCCTGCTGCTGGACCGTCTGCAGGATGCGTTGCATCGGGCGGCCCGCCACGACCGGATGGTCGGCGTGCTGTTCCTGGACCTCGACCGATTCAAGGTGGTCAACGACTCCCTGGGCCACGGCGTCGGCGACGACCTGCTCCGGGAGGCAGCCCGACGCCTCGAACGCACCATCCGTCCCGGCGACCTGGTGGCCCGTCTGGGTGGCGACGAGTTCGTGGTGGTCATTGCCGACATGGTTCGGACCACTGATGCCCTGGCTGCCGCCGAACGGGTCCGGACCGCTCTGGCCCGCCCGGTGGCGTTCGGTACCGACACCACCGTGATGTCGGCCAGCGTGGGCATCGCGGTGGCCCACGGCAGCGAGACCCCGGCCGACCTGCTGCGCGACGCCGACACCGCCATGTACCGGGCCAAAGAGGGTGGTCGTGACCGGGCGGTCATGTTCGGTGCCCACCTGCGGGCCCAGGCGGTGCGCCGCCATTCGGTCGAACAGGAGCTCCGCTCGGCACTCGACGAGGACCGGATCGAGGTCCACTTCCAGCCGGTGATCCGTCTAGCCGATGCCCGGGTGGTCGGGGCCGAGGCCCTCGCCCGGATCCGGGCCTCGAGCGGCGAACTGCTGCAGCCGGCCCAGTTCATCGACATCGCCGAGGACACAGGGCTCATTGCCGATCTGGGTGCCCGGGTGCTGACCATTGCCGTGCGTCGCCTCGCCGCCTGGAACGAGCGTTCCCAGGTGGGCTCCGGCGACGAGCCGCTGTCGATGGCCGTCAACGTGTCGGCCCGTCAGCTGTCGGATCCGATGTTCCCACGTCTGGTGGCATCGACGCTGGCCGACAACCGGGTCGATCCGACCCACGTGGCCCTCGAATTCACCGAGAGTGCCCTGATTGCCGCCAATCCGGTGACCGGGTCGGTGCTCGGCGAGTTGACCGCCCTCGGCGTGCGGATGGGCCTGGACGACTTCGGGACCGGGTTCTCGTCGCTTGCGTACCTGAAGCGATTCCCCATCGACTTCCTGAAGATCGACCGGTCCTTCGTGGCCGGTCTCCGCGAGGAGGAAGTCCGTGATCCGGTGCCCGCTGCCGAACGGGACGGCGACGACACGGCCATCGTGACCGGCACCATTGCGCTGGCCCACAGCCTCGGTCTGCGGGTAGTGGCCGAAGGAGTGGAGACCGAGGAGCAGCTCAGGATCCTGCGACGCCTTCGTTGTGACCAGGCTCAGGGATTCCACTTCTCCGAACCGGTCACCGACGCGGAGTTCGATCGGTTCCTCGGACCGGGCCTGACCGGCGCAGACATCTCCCAGAACTGACGGTCGACCCTCGGGGCCACCGGCCCCTCGAACTGAGACACCCGCCACCGGGAGACATCCCGGGAAACGCCCCAGTAGAACTACGGGGCGGGCCGGGAGTTCAGGAGCGACCCAGGTACCTCGCCAGTTCGCGGAAGGCCCGGCCACGGTGTGAGATGGCGTGCTTGTCGTCGCCCATTTCAGCAAACGTCCGACCGTCGCCCTCCACCGGTACGAACACCGGGTCGTAGCCGAAGCCACCATCACCAGCCGGTTCCTCGATGACGTGCCCCTCGACGGTGCCCGTGGCAATCACCTCGGTGCCGTCGGGGTGCCGCACGAGGGCCACGGTCCGGAACCGTGCCGTCCGACGACCAGCCGGAACGCCCGCTAGCTCACCGAGCAGACGGGCGGTGTTGGCCGCCGCGTCGCCCTCGGCGCCGGTACCCCCATCCGCCGCGTAGCGGGCCGAGTGCACGCCGGGCGCACCACCTAGGGCATCGACCTCCAGACCGGTGTCGTCGGCCACCGCGGCCGCTCCGGTGGCTTCACAGACGGCCACGGCCTTCAGACGGGCGTTGGCCTCCAGGGTGTCGCCGTCCTCAACCACGTCGGGGACGTCGACCGGTCGGGGTTCGAGGTGGGCCAGACCCTCCATGACCAGGCCGATCTCAGCCACCTTGTGGGGATTTGCGCTGGCCATCACCAGACGGGGCAGCGCCGCAGAGTCCCCCATCGGAGCCCCGGTCTCGGCCTCGTTCTCGATGTTGGTCAGGCCCGGGCGGCGGGCGGCGTGGCCAGAAGGGCCCGCTGGGCCTCGACAATGTCGGCAATTCCGCCGGTGGCCAGGTCCACGAGGGCATCGAGCTGGGAGCGTTCGAAAGCCTGACCCTCGGCGGTGCCCTGTACCTCGACGAAACGACCCGAGCCGGTCATGACGACGTTGAAGTCGACCTCGGCCGTGGAGTCCTCGACGTAGGGCAGGTCGAGCCGGGGGGCGCCGTCGACGATGCCCACCGAGATAGCAGCTAGTTCCTCGATGATCGGCGAAACCGGCAGGTCGCCGGCGGCTACCAGCCGGGTGAAGGCGTCGTGAAGGGCAACGAAGCCGCCGCAGATCGACGCGGTGCGGGTGCCGCCGTCGGCCTGGAGGACGTCGCAGTCCACGGTGAGTTCCATCTCGGGCATCGCCTCAAGGTCGACCACGGCCCGCAGAGAGCGGGCGATGAGGCGTTGGATCTCCTGATCACGCCCCGAGGTACGGCGTCGGATCCGTTCTGGGCTGGACCCTGGAAGCATCGAGTACTCGGCGGTCACCCAGCCGCGGTTGGTGTTCCGGAGCCATGGCGGCACGCCGTCACCCACCGACGCTGTACACAGCACCCGGGTGCGGCCGAAGGTGACCAGACACGAACCGGCGGCCATCTCGGTGAAGTCCCGCTCAAAGGACATGGGCCGGAGTTCGTCATCGGTACGACCGTCGGGACGGGGACTGGACTGGGACACGGTGCCTCCATGGGCTGGTCGATCGGTTTACCTCCGCCGCTGATCGGCGATGGGCCCGACTATGGGTTCGAGAGGGGGTCGGTGGGAGAACAAGAGAGAATCTAGAAGACGATCAGGCCTTCGATGTCGGCGGCCACCTCGTCGAGGTCGCCGGTCCACGCTCCGGTGGACAGGTACTTCCAGCCGCCGTCGCTGACCACGAACACGATGGTGGCCCGTGGTGCACCGTCAGAAACAAGTCCCTCAGCGACGCGTACGGCGCCGGCCAGGGTGGCCCCGGCCGACAGCCCGGCGAAGATCCCGCACTCGTCGGCCAGACGTCGGGTGTATTCGATGGACTCACGGGGCCGCACGATTCGCTTGCCGTCCAGCAGGTCATAGCCGCCCCACTTCTCGAACACCGGCGGGATGTAGCCGTCGTCGAGGCTTCGTAGACCCTGGACCTGTTCGCCGGACGGCGGTTCGACGGCCAACACCTTCACGTCGGGTTTATGTTCCTTGAGGTAGGTACCGACGCCCATGAGAGTGCCGCTGGTCCCCAGCCCGGCCACGAAGTGGGTGATGTCGGGAACGTCGCGAAGGATCTCTGGGCCGGTGGTCGTGTAGTGGGCTCTGGGGTTGGCCTCGTTGGCGTACTGGTACAAGAACACCCAGTCGGGGTTCTCGTCGGCCAGTTGGCGGGCCAGACGCACCGCTCCGTTGGAGCTCTCTTCGCCGGGCGACGGAATGATCTCGGCGCCGAACACCTCGAGGGCCTGGCGGCGTTCGATCGAGACGTTCTCCGGGAGGACGATCTTGATCGGGTAGCCGCGGATGCGGGCGATCATGGCCAGGGCGATGCCAGTGTTGCCCGACGATGGCTCGATGATGGTGCGCCCCGGAGTAAGGGTGCCGTCGGCTTCGGCCTCTTCGATCATGGCCCGGGCTATCCGGTCCTTGACTGACCCGGCGGGGTTCTGGCCCTCCATCTTGGCCAGCAGGCGCACCGACGGGTCGGGGCTGAGCACACTCACGTCGATGATCGGCGTGTCGCCGATGAGGTCGAGAACGGAGTCGTAAACGGGCATGTTCCTTGGGGGTTTACCTGGGGTGCTGACAGGGTTCAACTGATGAGCTTAAATCCGACTGATCTGGTCGGGATTCTAGCCCTGATCCCCGGAAACCGGCACCTCTGCCAATCCTGGGACGGGTACCTCGACGGGCACCTCGGTGATGCCGCCGTCCAGGATCCGATAGGCCCGTAGCACCGGATCGGAATGTTTGAGCGAGACAATCACGAAGACCCACGACCCGAACGGGTCGAACCGGCCGGCGTCAGCCACGTCGGTGGGCGACGGATAGGCCGTGGTGTGGGTGTGGCTGTGCATGACGCCGAGCACGGCCCGGCCCGCCGCGTCAGCTTCAGCCTCCACGTCGAGCATCTCCTGGCCGTCCAGTACGTAGAGCTTCCATGCCTCGTCGGGATCAGCCTTGTTGGCCATCGGGTGGTAGCCGTCGACGTGCAGCGTGCCGGGCGCCCCGGTGAACAGGCCGCAGGCCTCGTCGGGCGTCTGCGTCAGGGCCCGATCGACCATCGCTGCATGCACGTCACTGGTCAGCGTCAGGATCTCCGGCGGGTCGTCTCCCATGGGCGACGAGGCTAACTGCGCCCCCGGGACCCGTCAGGACGCTGTTCCAACCCAGCCTCAACAAGGGTCGCCGGTACGATCTGGCCCGTGGCAGACGAATCCGACCGCACGGTCGCCTCCAACCGCCGGGCCCGGCACGAGTACGACCTCCTCGATTCGTGGGAGGCCGGTCTCGTCCTGCGCGGCAGCGAGGTGAAGTCAATCCGGGATGCCAAGGTCCAGATCGCCGAAGCGTTCGGCCGCGAGGACAATGGCGAGCTCTGGCTGGTCGGCATGCATGTGCCGCCGTACGCCATGAGCGGTGGTGAGTCCATGGGCCACGACCCTGACCGGCCCCGCAAGTTGCTGCTGCATCGCGCCGAGATCCGCCGCATCATCGAGCGCATGAACCTCGAGGGCCTCACGCTGGTACCACTCAAGCTCTACTTCAAGGGTGGCAACGCCAAGGTCGAGGTAGCCCTAGCGCGAGGCCGCAAGCTGCACGACAAACGCCAGGCGCTGGCCCGCAAGGAGGCCGACCGCGAGGCCGACCGGGCCATGGGGGCTGTACGTCGGCGTTGAAAGTTCAGGCCGTCAGTCGCCGTAGACGGTGGCGATCGACTCGGTCACCACCGTGACCACCCGGTCCATCTCGGCGTCCGTGATGGTGAACGGCGGCCCGATGAGCAGGGCGTCGGGCACGTGGCCGTCCCCCGCCGGATAGACCCACACGCCGCGCCGCATGGCCTCGGCTACCACCCGGGCGCCCAGCCCGCCTGACGTCCCGCTGACGGAACCGCCGGTTACCGGGTTGGCCGTCAGCTCAATGCCGATCATCAGTCCCAGGCCCCGCACCTCGGTGACGTTGGGATGGGCCTCCAGGGGGCGCAGCCGTTCCAGAAAGTCGGCGCCCTTCGTGGTACTGGCCGCCACCAGGTCCTCGTCCTCGAGGATTGTCAATGCGGAGATACCGGCCGCGCAGGCCGCCGAGTGGGCCGAATAGGTGAAAAACATCAGGCCACGACCGGCCTCGGCGATGGGTCCGACCACCTGATCAGTGGCGAACACCCCGCCGAGCGGCGCGTAGCCCCCGGACAGGCCCTTGCCGCCCACCATGATGTCGGGCACGACGTCCCAGTGGTCGATGCCGAACTTCCGACCGGTACGCCCAAAGCCGGTCATGACCTCATCGGTGATCAACAGGATCCCGTGATCATCACAGATCGTCCGAACGCCCGACCACCAGTCATCGGGCGGGATCAGTGCGCCTGCCGTGGCCCCGATGACCGGCTCGGCGATCACCGCGGCGATCGTCTCCGGCCCCTCGGTCTCGATCACCCTGACCAGACCCTCGGTGTCGAAGTTCGGCATCCGGGGATGGTCAACGAGCACCTGTTCGAACCCGGACCGGCGGGCCCGGTGGCCGCCGACGGCGAGGGAGGCGAGGGTCACCCCGTGGTAGGAAGCCTCTCGACCGATGACCTTGCGGCGTTCAGGTTGTCCTACCGACGTGAAGTGGGTGATGGCCAGCCGGATGGCCGTATCGACTGATTCGGATCCTCCGCTGGTGAAACCCACCCGTGTCAACTCTGGCGGCAGCCAGCGGTTACGGAGCAGTTCGACCAGGGCGACACGTTCTTCCGTCACCCACGGAGGAATCACGTACGACACCCGACGGGTGGCTTCGGCCACAGCATCAGCCACCTCGGAGCGTCCGTGGCCGATGTTGACGGCAATGGCTCCCCCACCAGCATCGATGACCTCGCGTCCGTCGGCGAAGAAGAGCGTGCAACCCTCGGCCCGCTCGACGACCGGGGGGACGTCAGGGGAGGGGATGAACGCGTAGGAGGCAGCCCGCTGGTCGTCGATCGTCGGAGTCTGGCAGACCTATCTGCCCGGTGCGGTTCTCAGACACCGGTCGATTGAAACAGGGTGTCACAAGCCGGCGGTACCCTTGTTGAGCGGATGAAGCACCCGCTCCCGACTCCGGGGCGGGACGAATCCGGACAACTTGACAACCGAGCACCTGATATCCGCACATGGTGGCCTGCGGGCCACCGACCACGGGGCTGATCGGTTTCGACGCCGATTGCAGTGGTCGTGACGTGCGACCGGAGTGGCCCAGACTCCTTAAACGGGGCACCAACAGAGACGCCAAGACGGACGATCTCGCTCTCGCCGCCTGACCTAGTCAGGTGACCGAGAGTCATCGCGACCGGTAACGGCACGCGGGGTCGGTCCACCGCAACCCGGCAACAGAAGCGGTGGAGACAGCTGGGATAGACCGCTGACGGCGTGAAAGAACGCTGACCCGGGGGAAAGACCCCGTGGCGGGGCCCTCGTGGCCCGCCCGACCCGGCGGGGTGGCAGCCATTGAGCCACAGTCTCGGGAACGGTCGTATCACGCACGGTCACCCTTCGACGGACGGGGGTTCGATTCCCCCCAGCTCCACAAGGGCGTGTTCGCAGTTTCTGCGTGCACGTGTTCGCAGTTTCGGGAAGGCAGCGCTTTTGGCGCTGCCTTCCCGGGTTTTCGATTAATGACCAGGGGAAGCGGGCGATGGGCCTGAGCCGAGTTTGGCTTTTAGTACCTCTGCGAGCATGAGAGCCTGATCGAGTGACGAGCCAACCCCACCGCGCCCAGTTGCAGCGCCTCGAAGAGGGAATGTGGTGTTCAGAGACCCGAGGCGACCGTGCGTGGATGGAGGCCCAACTCGGCCCGGACTTCTTCGAGTTCGGACAATCTGGCCGCCGCTACGACCGAAGCGAGGTACTCGATGTCGAAGTGGGCGAGATCGATGCCGTCCTGCCACTGAACGACTTCAGGTGCACCAGCCTGGGCGACTCTCATGTGCTGGTCACTTACCAGATCGAGTGCTACGGAGCACGATCGAACCGAAGTTCGATTTGGCGCCGGACAGACACGGGCTGGACCATGGAGTTCCACCAAGGCACCCCAACCCAGCGCTGTTGAGCCCGACTAAGACCGGTTAGGTGCATCGAAATCCTCCAGGTCAACTTCCGAGTGGCCCCTGTGGAGCCTCCCCCACTTATCGGGTGAAGCCTCCGGCCCAAGCCCCTCAAGACCCCAATCGCCACAAGGCTCTGAGGAAACTGCGAACACGCCACAAGGGCGTGTTCGCAGTTTTCGCGTGCACGTGTTCGCAGTTTCGAGAAGGCAGCGCTTTTGGCGCTGCCTTCCCGGGTTTTCGGTGCACATGTGACATAACCTCCGGCATGCTCCCTTCAATCCCCCGTACCAGGACCGAAGTGGAAGGCAGGCCGTAGTGGCATCAGAGACCTCGAGTGAGCCGGGGGAGGCAGGGTTGACCCCGGCTGCGCCGGTCGGACGGGTCGAGCGAATCGTTGCCATCGACGTGCTGCGGGGATTCGCCCTATTGGGGATCCTCGTCGCCAACATCACCGTGTTCGACCTCGATGGCTTCGACGCGGTCGACCGGTCCTTTGATGACCTCGTGATCGGTTCGGCGGGAGCGCCGTTCATGGTCGTACTGCTCATTTTCG
>Ga0206679_10000022_pt1 | contig 119403 bp, 135 predicted proteins | sample M110012015metaG_FD_155464 | JGI IMG/M metagenome (GOLD analysis project Ga0206679, IMG submission 155464) | Ammonia-oxidizing marine archaeal communities from Monterey Bay, California, United States - M1 100m 12015 | ecosystem: Environmental > Aquatic > Marine > Intertidal zone | place: USA...
ATAAGATGGATATCAAAAGCCATTGACGCAATGGCGTCTGGTTTAGAAAAACTTACTAGAGGAGAATCATCATTAGGTTCATTGGCGGCTGGAATTATTGGAGTAACTGTTGCCTTAGGATCATTAAAATTGGCGTCAATTGCCTTAAGAGCTTCGTTTGGATTAATGAGTAAAATACCTTTCTTAGGTGGTGCCGGCAAGATGAAGGCGGCGAGTAAAGTCGCTGGTGGTGTTGGTGGTGTAGCGGCACTTAAAGGTGGAGCTATTCTTGGAGGAATAATGGCATTAGTTGGTGCTGGTTTAGGTGCAGGTTTGTTTTTAGCTGGAAAAGGTTTAGGAGTAGTAGCTGAAAGTTTAGAAAAAGTTGTAAGTGTTGATCATAACAAATTTAATTCGCTAGTAGAGAGTATTAAAGTATTATCTAATACAGATTTTAATGCCAATTTTGGAAAATTTTCAAGCAATATGGCTACCTTTGCATCTTCCATAGAAGACGCGACAAAAGGACTTGACACAGCTCCACTTATAGAGTATACTAAAAACTTAACGGACCTGAATAAGCAAACTTTGGAAGTCCAGAAAAATCTTGGAACTACAACAGCAGGCACCGGGAAGGTTACAGGAGATAAGCTAGATTCGTTAAATAGTACTATGAATGAGATCTTAATGGTATTGACAGACAATACGAAGTATGCTAGAATTACTTCTAAGAAAGATTTTGAAGGCAATTTAATGAAAATAGTATAATCATATGAGTTGGAAAAAATATTTTACGCAAGTACCGGTTAGAAATTCACAAACAGGACAAATGAGTCCCGTTGGTAGTTCTTCAGGTATGCCTACTGGTCCAGCAAAAACTAATTATTCATCTTTTTTACCTGATGTTTATAGTGGTGCACCTAATAGAATTGAAAGATACGGTCAATATAATGTAATGGATCTTGATTCTGAAGTTAATGCGGCTTTAGATATTTTAGCAGAATTTTGTTCACAATTAAACAAATCTAATGACGTTCCTTTTATATTTCACTTTAAACAAAAAGCAACTAGCACAGAAATTCAAATTATAAAACAATACTTACAACAATGGTGTAAATTAAACAACTTTAACAAAAGAATGTTTAAAATATTAAGAAATGTATTCAAATACGGTGATGCATTTTTTCTTAGAGACCCTGAAACTAAAAAATTGTTTCACGTTGACCCAGCAAAAGTTAGTAAAGTAATTGTAAATGAAAGTACAGGTAAAGAACCAGAACAATATATTGTTAGAGACATTAATTTTAATTTTAAACATTTAGTTGCTACTACACCTTTTCAAACTACAGGAAATATTACTGGGGGAGGTAGTGGATACTTAACAGGTGGCGTTAGAGGAATGGTAGGAGCAAACTTCCAAGACTCTCCAGGAACAAGATTTGCTCATGGACAAAGAGAAATTGCTGTAGGTGCCGAACATATGTTACACTTATCATTAAGTGAAGGTTTAGATAATAACTTTCCATTTGGAAATAGCTTACTTGAATCAATTTTTAAAGTTTATAAACAAAAAGAATTACTAGAAGATGCAATTATAATTTATAGAGTACAGAGAGCACCGGAAAGACGGGTATTCTATATTGACGTAGGTAATATGCCAAGTCACCTTGCAATGCAATTCGTTGAAAGAGTTAAGACTGAAATTCATCAACGAAGAATTCCATCAGCAACAGGTGGCGGGCAGAACGTCATTGATAGTGCATACAATCCTTTATCGATAAATGAGGATTATTTCTTCCCACAAACAGCAGAAGGAAGAGGATCTAAAGTAGAAACACTACCAGGTGGAACTAATTTAGGTGAAATAGACGATTTAAAATACTTTACAAACAAACTTGTAAGAGGTTTACGTATTCCTAGCTCATATTTGCCAACAGGTCCTGACGATAGTCAAGCACAACACAACGATGGCAGAGTAGGAACAGCATATATTCAAGAATTAAGATTTAACAAGTACTGTGAAAGACTACAAAACTTACTTGCTGAAGATTTTAATCAAGAATTTAAAAAATATCTATTAGAAAAAGGTGTTAACATAGATATTGCTATGTTTGATATTAAATTTCAAAATCCTATAAATTTTGCAAGTTATAGACAAGCAGAAGTAGATAATAGTAGAATAGCAACGTATTCTCAGTTAGCAAGTATTCCTTTTATATCTAAAAGATATGCTTTAGCAAGATTTTTAGGTTTAACGCCAGAAGAAATGGCTGAAAATGAAAGATTATGGCGTGAAGAAAATGAATTAGACGCACAAATTAAACCAACATCTGCGGCAGGTGAATTAAGAACACAAGGAATTAGTACAGCAGGTATAGAACAGGATTTAGCAGGAGCAGAAGCAGAGGCTGAAGAACCAGCACCTGAAGGAGGCGCTTCTCCAACACCTCAACAAGGTGGAGCACCAGTAACACCACCTGGCGGAACTCCGACGCCTGGCGCATAAATATTGATACAATGATATTACGAGAGTTATTTTATTTTGATAAAGACACTATGCAACCTGTAGACAACAAAAGCTACGAGGTAGGAAGTGATGAGTCTGTAATGGGCATTGAAGACACTAGAAAAACTAGACTTTCTTTACGTCAAATTAACAGAGCAAGAAAAGCCGGAGAGTTTCATAAAGAAGAACAAATGAAAGAGTTAGAACTTGTAAGAAATATGTACGGCGCCGCTAATCAACCAGAGATGTAATCTATGTCCGTTGCTTTTGTATTGGGCAATGGTATCAGTAGAAAAGTAATTCCACTAGAACCATTAAAAAATAAAGGTAAAATATACGGCTGTAATGCCATATATAGAGATTATCCTGGCTTATGTGACCATATTGTTGCAGTAGACTCTAAAATGGTCTTTGAACTAGTTGAAAATAACATTCCTAATAAAACTCCAGTATGGACAAACCCCAATAGATCATATAAAAAGTTTCAACACTTAAATTTCTTTGAACCTAGTTTAGGTTGGAGCTCTGGTCCTACTGCTTTACACTTGGCTAGTCTACATAGACACAACCTTATCTACATTTTAGGCTTTGACTTCATGGGTACACCTGAAGGTAAACATAATAATTTGTATTCAGATTCTAAAAATTATAAAAAAAGTTCTGATGTAGCAACCTACCATGGTAATTGGAATCGACAAACTTGTATCATCTTACAAAAAAATGCCGCGAAAACTTATATTCGTGTGGTTGCCGATCGGTCAGATCCTACATTTAAGGCTGTAGATCTTAAGAAATTTACAAATTATCATGAATTAAAAGTTTCTGAATTCAAACAAAGATACAATCTATAATTTTTGTTCAAAAAAGGGCCTGTTGGGCCTGTTTCGACTAAAAAATAACGATTTTGTGTAAATAAATGGACGGACAGTCTAGAATACACTTAACAGGAGAAAAAAATGTCAGATAAAAAAGAAAATACATCTGTAAAAGCTGAAGCTGTGGAAGGCCCTAGTAAATTTGAGCAAATGCTTGAAAAACTAGTTGCTGATGACAGAACAGGCGCGGATGATCTATTCCACGAAATAGTGGTAGAAAAATCAAGAAGCATTTACGAAGACCTTTTGGAAGATGATCTTAAAGAAATTGAGACACCAGAGGCTAGTAAGGACGAAAAAACAGCTGAAGCTGTAACATCTGAAGATAAAAAAGAAGATGACAAAGCAGAAGCTGATGAAGATACAAAAGAAGCTACAAAAGAAGACGACAAGGAAGAAAAAGTTGAAGAAGTTGCTAAAGAAGATGATAAAAAAGACGAAGTAACTAAAGAAACACTTGTTGACATACAGCCAGTTGAACAACCGGCTCCAGAAGTAGCAACAACACCAACTTCAGAAATAGGTATTGGCGGTGACGCAACAGACGACATGGTCGGTGATATTGAAGTAGACGGTGACAAAGATAATGGCGACGAAGCGCCTTCAGGTGAAGAAGACCTAGAAGATCGTGTAGTTGACTTAGAAGATGCAATCGATGAGCTAAAAGCTGAATTTGACGCAATGATGTCAGATGGTGGCGATGATGCAGAAGCTCCAGCAGACGACGAAGCTGGTGATGACGCAGAAGGCGACGACGATGCAGAGGGAGAAGCAGAAGCTACTTCCGAACTTGCAGGCAAAGAGCAAGAAATAGGACTACCTAAAGTAGAAAGTAAAACAGTTGAAGCAAAAGCTACAGCAACTCAATCACCTAGAGAGCAAATGAGAGAATATGTTAATAAAGTAACAGCATCTAATACAGATGGTACTGATAATAGCAAATCTCCAGTTAATGCAGACGGTGGTAAAGGTTCAACAGCAACAGCATCAGCGCCAAGTACTTCTACTAAAGAAGACTCAGGTAGTAAGGCACCTAAAGCAGGTGACTTATCTGGTGGAAATATAAACACACCAGGTTCTAGTGCAGGCTCTAAATTAAAACCAGCAAAGGCCAACAAAGCTGACGGAACTGATGGTTCTGCTAAGAAATCAGCTATTGGCAGTTAATAATAATAAGACAAGTAGGACATAGTATAGATGATATCTTTACGTGAGACACTGACCTTCGACCAAGCTAAGATTGTCGTTGAGTCCAAAGATGAAAAGAGCGGGAAGTCCTTATACATGAAGGGCATTTGTATCCAAGGTGGCGTTAAAAACGCTAACCAACGGGTATATCCTGTTAGTGAAATCCAACGGGCTGTCAGTACACTCAACGATCAAATAGAAGGTGGTTATTCAGTTCTAGGTGAAGTTGATCATCCTGAAGGTCTTACAATAAATTTGGACCGTGTGTCCCATATGTTATCAAGTATGTGGATGGACGGACCTAACGGATACGGAAAACTAAAAGTATTACCTACGCCGATGGGGAAACTAGTTGAAACAATGCTTAACAGCGGAGTTAAATTAGGAGTCTCATCGCGTGGTAGTGGTAATGTTCAAGAAGACGGCATGGGACCTTATGGTTCAGGTGAAGTTAAAGATTTTGAAATCATTACAGTTGATATCGTAGCTCAACCAAGTGCTCCGGGAGCCTATCCAACTCCCATTTATGAGCAATTATTGAATACTAGAGGTGGATATAAGGCTTTAAACATGGCAAAAGACAACGAGGCACAAAATTATTTAAAGGATTCGTTAATTAACATAATTAACAAACTCCAATAACATAAGGAGAAAATAATGTTAGATGCACTAAAATCACTTTTTGAGAACGAAGCAATATCAAAAGAGATTAGAGCGGAAATAGAGTCAGCATGGGACAAAAAGATTGGTGAAAACCGTCTTGAAGTTACTGCGGAACTTAGAGAAGAGTTTGCAAAGAAGTATGAGCACGATAAAGCAACATTAACTGATGCTGTAAATGCCATGGTTCAAGAAAAACTTGAAAAAGAAATCTCAGAGTTCGCCGATGACCGTAAACAACTGGCAGAGCAAAAAGCCAAGTATGCGGTTCATATGAAAGAACATTCAGATAATTTGAAAAAGTTTGTTTTCGAACAACTTAAATCTGAAATTGCTGAACTACACGAAGACCAAAAAGTTATGGCAGGTAATTTTGCTAAACTTGAGGATTTTGTGGTTGACGCTTTATCTAAAGAAATTGCGGAGTTCCACGAAGACAAGAAAGACGTTGCTGAAACAAAAGTACGTCTAATTCGTGAAGCAAAGGCACATTTTGAAAAAGTAAGACAAAACTTTATTAAGAAAGGCGCTGAAAAAGTATCGGAAGTAGTTGGTAAACACTTGAAAAAAGAAATTTCCCAACTAAAAGACGATATTGATGCATCACGTAAGAACGACTTTGGTCGTAGATTGTTTGAGGTTTATGCAGGAGAATATACTAATTCATTCTTGAATAGCAAATCTGAAACATCTAAACTTTTAAAAGTTGTAGATATAACAAAACAACAATTAGAAGACGCGAAGAAAACAGCCGGAGATAAAGAAAAGATTATCGAATCTAAACAATCAGAAATCGATGGTCTTAAAAATAAGGCTGAAAGAGAATCTGTAGTTAATGAGTTAATTACACCATTAAACACAGAACAAAAAGAAATAATGACGAATTTACTGGAGAGCGTAGACACTGGAAAATTGCGTAAGCAATTTGACAAATATATGCCCGCTGTAATAAACGGTAGGACGCCAGCGAAAAAGGCAAGCTCAAGTATAGGCACAGAAATAACAGGCGATAAAATTGAAAATAACATTGGTAATGTGAGTCAATTCAATAGAAATATTGTAGATATAAAAAGACTCGCAGGAATCTAAAAAGGAGAAAAAACACAATGTCAGAACTAACAGAAACACGCTGGCAGGATACAAAGAGTGCGTTACTTGAAGGCCTAGCAGGCAATAAAAAGTCTGTAATGGAAGCAACCTTAGAAAATACTAGAAAGTATTTGGCAGAGGCGGCAACAGCTGGAGCAACTTCGGCTGGTAACGTAGCTACTTTAAACAGAGTGATCCTACCGGTAATTAGACGGGTTATGCCGACTGTAATAGCTAACGAATTGGTTGGAGTTCAACCGATGACTGGCCCAGTTGGTCAAATCCACACACTAAGAGTTAGATATGCTGATGCCAACGACGCAACAGGTGGCGACAATGACGTTACTGCAGGCGAAGAGGCATTATCACCATTCAAAATAGGTCAAGCCTATTCTGGAGACAAAACTGCTGGAAAAGGTGGCGGAACAGCCGGCTTAGAAGGTACAGGTGGTAACAGACTATCAATTCAAATCTTGAAACAGGTTGTAGAAGCCAAAACTAGAAAATTATCAGCTAGATGGACTTTTGAATCTGCTCAAGATGCTCAAGCACAGCAAGGTGTAGACGTAGAAGCAGAAATTATGGCGGCATTAGCCCAAGAAATTACTGCTGAAATTGATCAAGAAGTAATTAATTCTTTAAGATCTCTAGCACCTACAGAAGAAGCATATGACCAAGCGGCGGTATCAGGAACTGCTACATTCGTTGGTGATGAACACGCGGCTTTGGCTGTAATGATTAACAGAGTAGCAAACAAGATAGCTCAACGTACAAGACGTGGTGCTGGTAACTGGACTGTAGTAAGCCCTCACGCTTTAACAGTTCTTCAATCAGCAACAACTTCAGCGTTCGCAAGAACAACTGAAGGAACTTTCGAAGCACCTACTAACCAAAAAATGGTTGGTACTTTAAATGGTTCAATGAAAGTGTACGCTGACACATACGCGGCTGACGGAACGGCTGTATTAGTAGGATATAAAGGCTCGTCTGAAGCAGACGCGGCGGCATTCTACTGCCCATACATACCGTTAATGTCAAGTGGTGTTGTTCTTGATCCAGGTACTTTCGAACCAGTTGTATCTTTTATGACTAGATACGGCTACGTAGAATTGTCAAACACTGCATCATCTTTAGGTAATGCGGCTGACTACTTGGGAGAGATCTCTGTTGCGAACGTAACTTTTGCGTAATCAACGAGTAGAACAGAATACGAGAAAAGGCGGCTTTCGGGTCGCCTTTTTTCACGATTAAACTACCTTACAACCTTTAATATCTATACACTTAATAAAACAAACCATTATTTTTGATGTCTGTCAAAAATGTATAGTTTTATCTTTCAGAATACCTTTACCTAAATAATGACACGTTCCCAAGTTTAGAGGAATGTAATTTAAATTTGTAAAGGAGGTCCACAATGGATATTTTACAAAAAGTTAAAGGATGGGCAAAAGGAATTGCTGATGTTGGTGTATCTTTCATCGCATTAGGAATTGTTTTAGAAATTCTTTTCAACGGTCAAGGTATTCCGTTCTGGCCAAATGTTTCTGTGATAGGAAATGTACAGGGCGTACTCTCTGGATTTAGTGATCAAGGATTACTAGGTTTAGTAGCGGTTTGGATACTATATCATATCTTCAATAGAAAATAATATAGATTTAGATAACTTAACCTAATCTTGGGTGGTACTAATGGTGCCACCTAAGCAATAACTATGATTACTTTATTCATTTTATCAAAACTTGGAATTCAAATATCATTAATCGTAATACTCACCAACATATTCTCTAGCATATTAGGGTTTACTTTTTGGTAAACCAAAACTTGACTTTCTACCAAAATACGTTATAATGTAAGTATGAAAACAATAGCTATATTTTTTCTTTCGTTGTTTGTATTAACAGCTTGTTCAGTAAAAAATCCTGCATTAGATTTAGGTAAAAGATGTATGCAAAAAGGTGACCAAATTGTATATTCTTACCTTTGGGTTTATGACAAAGAAGCTGGAAATAAAGCAACAAAAGAAATGTGCGATCAAATCGCAGAATAAACATAAATGGACTTACTCCAGCCGATCTTTGTCAACCAATCTGGTGAAACATATGAAGCTGGATTAGGCCCAGACAATTCAAGTTATAGTCTTAAAGACATTAACAACAGAATTCAAACAGACATAGACTCTGGTCTAGAAGATTTTCTATTATTCATAACACCTAATAAAAAAACTTGGACACCTGATTGGAAATTCCAAGCAGAAGTTGTAAACAAAATTAAAACAAAATTCCCAAAAATACAATTAAGTGTAGATGTATGTTTATGTTCAACACTACCAGATGGTCATTGTTGCGTATTAGATAAACCTGATACTAGTGAACAATTATTAGTAAGTTTAGGAAAACAATTAGAGTCTGCTGGAGCAGATGTTTTAGCACCAAGTGATATGGGAGAAAATACAGTTAAAAATCTTAAAGCAGAAACATCTAAATTAATAATGGCATATGTAAAATGGAGAAGTGTATTTTATAGTACATTTAGAGATGTATCAGATAGTAAACCTTCTAGTGAAAGAACTTATCAATTAAATGTTAAAAATGAATGGGGTATGACATCACGATCACATCAATATGTGGCCGATGGTGCAGATGCATTATTATTAAAACCTGCAAGTCATAGTATGGATATATTTGGATTAGTTAAAGCAGGAACATACAAACAAGTTGGACTATTTCAAGTATCAGATGAATATGTAGGACTACCTACCATTGCACATCAATTAGAAATTGCAACAATATACAAAAGGGCTGGTGCGTCCTTTTTAGTGACATATGGCGCTAGAAACCTGGTGAAAAAGCTGGTATAATTTCATTACTTGTAAATATTTGTATGATAGAAATAGATTCAAATCAATTGTATGATGAGTATTCAGAATACAGAAACAGACTAAAAGTTTGGAAGAGAAATCATGGCATTTTTATCAAAGATATTCAAAAATTAGAACGAACAGTAGATACATTATTAAATGAAAGATTAGATGAATTAATAATGTTAAGACAAACTAAAAGACAAATTTACCAAGAACGTGCTGATCTAAAACTACAACAAGCAATTAATTCCTTAAAATATTTCAGTAAAATAGAGCTTTTGGCTTCCCTCTCAAAAGGATAAATACAATTGAACTAGACACCTTGTCTAGTCTTATGCAGACACAACTGCGTATAACATAGAACGTTAAAGGGAGAAAAAAAATGGGAAGACCTATCAACAAAAGAAACTTCGGAACTGGTGCAGGCAATATTCAAGTTACATCTTGGAGAAAAGCCGCTGGTGTGGAGTCACAAACAGCTGGTTCAATCGTCAGACAAAGATCAACTAGAAAATTTATGGTTAATGCCAATGGTGCAGAAGAATTAATGACTCTAGTTAATAAGGCACAAGGTGCTTTAGCGGCGAGTGAATTTATCATCAATGCTAAAGACGATGGTGGAACTGCTACGCAAGTTACAAAACTTCGTAACAGAACTGTTCAAACAGAAGGAACAGCTAATTTCAAATATACGTTAAGCGACTCTAATGCGGCTACTTCAGCAGTTAGAACTGTAGACGTAATCTAATAATATAAACTAATAACGCATTGTAAGGGGAAGTTTTCACGCTTCCCCTTTTTGCATAAATAAGTATAATATAATAAGAATATGGGTAGACCAGTTAATAAGAAGCATTTTGGGATCGTTAGTGGTTCAGACAACAATTTTGTTGTTACTGTGAAAGTGGGTACAAACGCAGTTTCGGCAGTTGGGATCATTAAAAGACAGCGTGGATCTAATAAATTTATGGTAGATGATGCTAATGATGATTCCGGAAATGAAGGAATATGTAGGTTAGTTGATAAAGACATTAATAGTTTAAATGATAATGAAATGTCTTTAACAGGTTACATAGGCGGAGCTGGTGACGGAGTTAGACTTAGAAAAGTGTTTAATAAAACCGCAATTGACTTTTCCGGCGTCCGTTATAAGTGGTCAGTTACAGATGACTCAACGTCTAGCCAAATGGTTTTAACTGCGGTATAGGGATTGTAAATGTCAAGATTTATTCAAGTACCAAATGGTGATTATAAAGTAAAAGTCCAATCTGGTGGAGAAATAAAATTAGACACTGGTGTTGGCGTAGGTAATACTAGAATAACAGGAAATTTAATTGTTGAAGGAACACAAACTCAAGTAACATCAAATGAATTAACTGTTAAAGATAATATTATAGAAGTTAATAGTGGTGAAAATGGTGTAGGTGTTACACTTAATCAAGCAGGAATTAGAGTAGACAGAGGAAGTTTAGTCGATGTCCAAATGCTATTTGACGAACAATTATCCTGGAATGATCCCGATTCTCAAACAACTAGAACAGGCGCTTTTACATTTGTAGATGTAAACGGAGCATTATTAGGTTTACGAACTAATAGTATTAGCACTGGTGGACCAATTTATTTTCAACCAGGTGGTTCAGGTTCTTTAAGAGTTATAAAAACAAGTTATGAAACTTACGTAACAGACGATAATGATATTCCTAATAAAAAATATGTTGATACTGAAATAGTTACTCAAATTAATTCTTTAGCACCTGTGTTTATTGGACATAGTGATACAGAAGTAAGGGTAGCTGATTCTACAGGTGGAGCAAATCCAGTTAGTCAAATTACAATGTCAGTTGATGGTGTTGTAAAAGCTAAAATGAACAGCAATTCTTTTGAATTATATAATACTACTGTTGATATTGGTCAAATTAGAATTGAAGATAATATTATATCAAACACCGTAAGTAATGGTGATTTAAAACTAGAAGCACCAGGTACAGGAGCAGTAAAAGTTACTGACTCTTTTGTAATTCAACAAACACCAAGCACTTTAGACCCTGCTACAGACCCAGCATATGATACAGAAGGTGTTAAACTATATTCAAAAGTTCCAGCAGGAGGCGATACTGGGCTTTATTATGTAAATACAAACGATGCTTATGGAGAAATGATCAGTAAAAATAGATCAATTGTCTTAAGTATGGTGTTATAAGGATAAAAATGGCTATTACAAACCACGAAATTACAACAGGACAAACGGTAGATGTGTTATTAGTACCAGCAGGAAAAACTTTTGCAGTAACAGGTTTATTATTATGTAATACTGCGGCAGTAGATCCAGCAGGAGGAAATGATAGTACGTTTACAATATATGCTGTAGCAAATGGTGAAGCCCCAGGTAACAAAAATATTATAGTTAACTCAGTAACACTTCCAGGTGCTGAAACCTTTACATTAGATACAGAAAAATTGATTTTAGCCGCAGGCGATAAAGTTAGAATTTCAGTTGGTGGCGCATCTAATGTTGCTTCGGTTGTAAGCTATCTGGAGGTATAATGAAATTTCTAAAAAGACACTCCTCAAATAAAAGAATGATTAACGGTAAAGGCGTGGTCTACGATCAATATGAAAATATTAATATTGAATCTGTAGGTTCACTGCAAGTTCCTAAAGGAACAACAGCACAAAGACCTACTTTACCTATAGTTGGTCAACTTAGATATAACACAACAACTAAAAACTTTGAAGTTTATGAAGATGTTGGTGGCGGTGGTACAATGTGGAAATCATTTAGATTAAGTGAACCATTTGGAGTAACAGTTCAATCTTTAGGAAATGGAAATGATACAGAAATAAACTTTGGTGTATTAGATTCAAATGACGGTGGTATGAAACAAGAACCAGCTACTCCTCAAGCAGTATTAGTAATGGTAGAAAACGTTTTACAAATTCCAACAACAAATTATACACTTATACAAAATCCTTGTAGTGTTAATAGTATTAAGGTAGCTGTGGTACAAAACTATAATGCTACTGGTGTTGGAGCATTTCAAAGTAAAGATTTAGCATTTGTTGATTGGATAGATAAAGGTTATCACGTAGGTCAACAAATTGTAATAACAGGATCAGCTAATAATAATGGAACATATTCAGTTACAGCAGTTACACAAGAATATTTAAGTGCTAATCAATTGCTTGTTAATGAAACTAACGTAGGAAACGCTCAAATTTTTGTAGACGGTAAAAGTTCAGTAACAACTAATTCATACCCTGTAGGGTTTTATCTTGCATTTGGTACACCTGTACCTACTGGAAAACCAGTAACAGTTATTCATAACTTCGACAAATAAATTATTCCCCAAAATACCATAAATACGTAAAAGGAGTACTATGCCAACAGGTACAACAAATTTAGGTAGAATATCAGGACCATTACTTAAAGAAAATCTGACAAGATCTAGTGATTTAGCTTTTGAAACAGATTTACTTTTCATTGGGCATACTAATAGTAAAATAGGTATTAGAACAGATGCTCCATCAAAAGATTTAACTATTACAGGAACAACAAAAGTTCCTACAGAATTAACTGCCACAAATAGTGCTACAATTGGAAATATGGTATGGGACCAAGATGGTATTAGATCTTTATTAGGTCCTATTACAATAACAACTGGTGCAGGCGGGGCCATAACTTATAAAGAATTAAGAACAGAACATCTTTACTTCACAAATAGTACTATAGGTGCTTATAATACAAATTCAAATATTGAAATTTATCCGGGACCTGGTACTGGAAAATTTGTAATTCCTAGTGATTTAAAATCTTACGGAAGTATTCATTCTACAGCAGATATAACATTTGATGGTAGTGTTTTTATAGGTGGAGATTCAGATGAAGATACTATAAAATTTGAAGGTGACATAACTTCTAACTTAAATGTAGACCAAACATTAACATTTGATGTAGGTGCAAATTTAAAAAGATGGGGATACTTCCACGTAAAAAGTATGCCTGACTTGAATAACATTACTATTGATAACTTTATAAGTTTAAATGGAGTAGCTGTTAATTTAGGTATAACAAACAAATGGTATGTTACTACAGATGGTACTGACGCATTATCGGGTACTCATCCTAACTTTGCATTTGGAACTATTAAACATACATTACAAACTATTGAAGAAAGTACAGCAGGACCACATGAAGTTCACGTTTTTCCAGGAACATATGAAGAAGTTTTTCCATTAGAAATTCCTGAAAATGTTACTATAAAAGGTATAGGTCAAGGAGCTGTTATTATAAAACCAACAGTTGGAACACAAAGTGAATTTGCATTTTTATTAAATGATAGTTGTTCTATACAAAATGTTACTATTACTGGAAGTTTAGGTGGTTTTAAATTTGCCAATAATGCAACTATTGTAAATCAATCTCCTTATCTAGCAGATATTAAATTAAAATTAGAAGACAGTCTTGCTTACGGTATATCACTTAACGGAAATATAACTGATACAAACAGTGAAGATAGTGTATCACTTAAAAATGTATCTATAAAATTAAATCATGCTAATTCAGTAGGAATTTATACTACAGGTGCAGGCGTAAAAGTAGAAGCAATAGAATGTATTATAGAAGGACTAGCTGATAAAGGAATTGAAAATACAGGTGGAGAAGTAAAAGTAATAGGATCTATATTCCGTAATTTAACTACAGCAATTAGTGGAAATGGAGCTACTACTATAGTCAATGCAATAGGTTGTGCATTTGATAAAGTAACTCAAAATGTAAATCCTGTTAATAATGCTAAAATTTATACAAGTTCTTTTGATGAAAAAAATAATTTTGAAGTAGGTGATTTAACAGGAACAAATTATCACTTTGGAATTAATGATAAACAATTTAATTTAAAATCTAGTTCAATAACTTTAACTGATTCACAAATTAATTTTACAGGTGGTGATCATACACATCTTGAAGGTGATGAATTAACTGTAGGTGATTATACTATAACTGATGGTACATTAAAAACTCATACAGGTGATATTAATGTTAAATCTACTGGAACAATTAATTTTAATACTGATACTAAAATTTTAAACAATAACAGTATAACAATATCAGGTGATGGAACTATAGCAGGTTCATTAATTAATCTTGGTGATCAACCTACAGACATTGTAGACTTCAATATGGATATGACACAAGATTTATTACCAGCTGACAATACAATACGAAATTTGGGTTCCGCAAGTAAGCAATGGTATAAATCTACTTTTTCTACTGTAGATTTTGGTAATCTTGTAGTTCATAATAATACTATGAGAACAACAGAATCTAATGCTGACTTAGAATTAAAAGGTAGTGGAACTGGTAATGTTGTTACTGAAGAATTATCATTTGGCACAGGAATTTCTTCTGCAAATGATATAGTTTTTGATACAGGAGCATCAACACTTACAGTTAATAGTACAACAGCATTAAACGTTCCTGTAGGAACAACTGCACAAAGACCTACACAAGATAGAGGAATAAGATTTGACACTACTAGTTCATTATTTGAAACATTTCACGGAGGAGCAACTCCTTTAGGTGGTGTAATAGATGCTGATTTAGACACTAAAATAGATTTAACAAGTAATCAATTTACATTTAAAATAGCTGGATCTAACGTAGGTACTTTAACTGGTACAGAACTAACACTTAATAGATTTGGAAGTCAGGATCAAGTTAATATAGATGACAATACTATAACTGTACCTGACGGAGCCGTAAATGCTCAAGCAGGTTTAGAAGCTAATGGTACTGGTAAAGTAATATTAGACACATCTAACTTTACTATGTCTGGGGGCACTCTTCTTAATAGTGAAAGTGAAAGCGATATTATTGTTACAGGTACGGGTTTAAAAGTAGATAGATTTGTTAAAATAGACGCTCCAGCTATCAAATTTCCATATGGTACTTCTGTAGAACAAGAAGGAAAATCCAACAAAAAACAAGGTGAATTGTTTTGGAATACAGATGTTTCTATACTTCAAGTATGGACTGGAACTGAATGGAAATCTGCTACAGGACAAGCAGAAACAAGCATAACTATAGAAGATTTAGAAGCAATTAACTTAACATATAACTTAATAATTAATTAAGCAATATTCTAGCATACTACAACATAAATCCAAAATCAGTATAAATACTAATAATGTTTAAATCAGACCTTGTTTTAGACAGGACAAACTGTGGTTCAACCCGCAAGGTAATGTGGTTGGTGGGACAAGATCCCCGTGCTAAAGGAGATAGAGAATGGCCGTAGGTCGAATTTCAGGACAGCTCTTAAAGTCCAACTTACTTCGTAATGGAGTAAACCTGGCCTTCGAGACTGATCTTTTATACATTGATGTTAATAATTCTCGAATAGGAGTTAACACTGCTAGTCCCCAGTTTCCATTAGATGTTAATGGAGCAGTACGTACAACAGATTTAGAAGTCACAAATTCAGCAGTTATTAATAATATTACAATTGGTGCTAATTCAATTACTACAACTGCACCTTCTCTTAATATTACTTCACCAGACGGTATTTTATACAACAATAAACTATTAATTGATGATATAGAAATTAGTGGTAACACTATTAAAGCCACAGATTCCAATCAAAATTTTGAAATTCAAACTAGTGGTACAGGTATTGTAGAAGTATTTGGTGATACTTTAGTTAATGGTAATATTCATGCTACAGGTAATATAAGAGCTGATGGCAATATTCAAATAGGTGACGCAGATACAGATTCAATTTCAATTGCGGCAGATTTTACAAGTAACATTACTCCAGATTTAACTGACACATATAATATGGGTTCCGCAACAAAAAGGTGGAATGACGTATATGCAAATAACTTAATTGTAGATAATCTTACATTGAATGGTAACATTACTGTACAAGGTCTTGACTTAACGGCTAGACCAGGAAAAATTTATTATGTTGCAACAAATGGTGATGATGCTAAAACAGGAACTCACCAAAATGATCCTTTTGCAACAGTTTCAAAAGCATTAACAACTGCAACAGATGGAGATTTAGTTTACATATATCCAGGAACATATAATGAAGTTTTACCTTTAACTATTCCTGCTGGAGTTTCAGTAAGAGGTGACGGTATTAGAGCAGTTGTTATTAAACCTCATGGAAGTACACCAAACAAAGATGTATTCATTCTTAATGGTGAATCTACTGTTGAAGATTTAACTATTGCAGATTTTTATTATAATTCTGGTGCAACAGAAGGACACGCATTTAGATTAGCCACTGGCGCAGATAGTACATATTTCCAACTTACAAGTGATATACCTTTAATTAAAAATGTTGCTGTAATTACAAAAGGTTCAGTAACTTCAGGTGCAGACCCTAGAGGTTTTGACCAAGGAGATGCAGGTAAAGGAGCATTTCTTGATGGACAAGTAGTTGGAGGAATTACTCCAGAAGTTAGAGTTAGATTTCAAAATTGTACATTTATTACACCTGGTATGGATGCAATAACAGTAACAAATGGTGTAAGAGTAGATTTTATTAATTCATTTACATATTTTGCAAACAAAGGTATTAATGTTACAGATGGTTCATATGGACAAGGTGGGGACGGAAAAACAAGAGTAAACATAGCAGGATTATCAGGATCTTTTCCAGCACCTAGTGAAACTGCAACTTATTATGATAAAGATGGATCAACAAAATTAGCTGAAGGAACAATTGAATCTGTAGACGCAGGTAATAATTTAGTTGCATTCGATGGCAAAGTTGGTGCGTTTGCTTTACCTTCAACAAGACCTACTAAAACAGTTACAGTCACAGGAACTACAATAGATGGAACAACTAAAAAATATGGAAATGGAAGTTTCAAACAAACAGCTTCTAGTCATAATTTAAAAGTTGCAGGACATACAGACTTTGGTTTTAGTACTGGAAATTTCCAAATAGAAGGTTGGTTATACCCTACATCAGTACAAAGTAATACTTTGTTTACTATAGGAAGTTTAGAAATTGATATTCTTAATAACGTTCCTAGAGTTAAACTTGATGGAAATGTAATTGCAACTGAAAGTGCAGGTTTTAATATTAATGTTTGGACTCACTTTGCTGTAGGAAGACAAAACAATACGTTAAAAATGTTTATTGGCGGAGTTAATGACAGTAACGTAGATGTTTCTGGTTGGACTGCAGATTTAGGCGGTTCAGATGATGTTTATATTGGAAATAGTAATTCACTTAATAATGCCTTTACTGGTTTTATAGATGACGTTAGAATAATCAAAGGTGATATGACATATACAGCAAACTTTACACCACCTAGTGTAGAATTAACAAATACAAATAATAATAATGGTATTACAGCATTAATGTTAAATGCTAATAACTTTTTAGATAATTCTAAACTATTTCAAGATATTAGATTCTCAGGCGGTTCAACAGCTAACGAAATTACTTTAGCTGATTATTCAGACTTTGGATCAGATTTTAGAAGTATATCAAGTGCAAACGTTTATGGAACTTACGGTGTTGTTGCAGATGGTATTGGTGCAAATGTAAATTTAGTTAATCATAATTTTAACTATGTAGGTTCAGGAAAAAGTTTTGCAAATGATGTAAATGAAGTTGTACAAGCAAATGAAGTTGTTGCTTCAACTAATGCAAAAATAAATTATAATTCAGTTGATCAAAGTGGTGGATTTAGACTTGGTGAGCAATTTGCAATAAATCAAGATACTGGTTTAATAGAATTTAAATCTACTGAATTAAAAATAGATACTACTTCTCAAATGTCAATTACTAATGGTTCTAATACTACTGTTTTAGATGGTACTAAAGTAGAAACACCTAAATTAAGAATGAGTGGAACTACTATTGAAAGTTTATCAGGAAATTTAGATTTTAATTCAAGTACAAATGTAATTAATTTATTAAACAATGTTAATGTTACAGGAAATTTAGATGTAACAGGAAATATAACAATTGGTGGTAACATAACAATTGGTGATGAAGCTACTGATACAGTTACTATTACTGCTGGAATAGGAAGTGATTTAATTCCTGCAACAGATAATACTTACAATTTAGGTAATGATACTAATAGATGGAATACATTATTTGCAAATCAAATACAAGTAGATAGTATTAATCTTACAAATAATGTAATCAAAACAACTGATAGTAATGCTGATTTAGAATTAATGGCAAACGGGACTGGCGGGATCAGATTAGAATCATTTAGATTTAATCAAAATATTATTACTAACGATTCAGGAGATATGACAATTACTCCTGCAACAGGAATAGCAAGAGTTGACGGCACAGGAAGTATTAGAATACCATCAGGTACAACTGCAGAAAGACCTGGAAGTCCTGCAAATGGTATGATACGTTACAACACAGATACAAGTTTATTTGAAGGTTATGAAGGAGCAAATTGGTTAGCATTAACAGGTGTATATGATTTAGATAGAGACACTTATATTACAGCAGAAGCTACTCCAGGTGCAGATGATGATACTATTAGATTTTATGCTGGTGGAGTTTTAGTAGCAAACGTTAATTCTACTAGATTTGACATAACAAAATTAGTTGTAGATTCCATAGAAATTGATGGAAATACCATAACAACTACAGGTGTAAATCAGGATTTAATATTAAATGCTAATGGAAATGGTAGCATTAGAATAGAAGACTTTAAATTTGAAGGAAATACGATAACTAATACTATATCGGCTCCAATCGTACTTAAAACGAGCGGAAACGGTTATGTTGATGTTTCAGATGCTGGTGGATTTGTACTTCCTTCAGGTACTGCATTAGATAGACCTGCTGTAGGTCAGTTGGGTATGACGAGGTACAATACTCAAGATAGCAGGGTAGAGTTATATGATGGAAGCAATTGGGGATCAATTGCAGGTTCGTCAGGAGCGATAAGCGTACTTGATGCAACTGAAATTTCAATAACATACGCAATTGCGTTAGGATAAAAATTTAAATGGCAACATACTTTAAAAATTCAATAATAAAAAACGTTGGGACAGTTCCAATAACGGTTTATTCACCGCCAATAGGAACTAACACAATTGTTTTAGGACTTAATCTTGCAAACTTAATTGAAAGTATTGTAAAAGTTACTGTAACATTACAAGATACAACTAGTGTTTCAGGTTATATTGTTAAAGATGTAATGATTGCCCCTAATTCTAGTTTAAGAATTTTAAGTGCAGGTGAAAAATTAATTATTGCCTCACAAAGTACACTACAAGTGAATGCGGATATTGCCGATTCAGTAGATGTTGTAATGAGTTTCGTGGAGTTAACATAAGATGAGTGATATTGGTCAAAATTTAAAAGCATATATGTTAGCAGGAATTAAAGATAGATATTTCTATGGTTTAAGAAGAACTATCGATGGAACTTTGTATATGCATAAAATTGATCAAATGAAAGCTGGAGAATCTGTTTCAATTAATGTTCCAGGTAATCCTGCAGAAAATTATATTGATTTTGATCAAGGAACTGATTTTTATGAAGGTAGAGGACCAAATCATTCTCTAGTTTATGAAAATTTAAAATACGAACAATTTAGATGGGACGATGTTAATCTAAATTATTATGTAAACGATAATGGAGAGTTAGTAGTAAGAATTAATGCTACAAAAGATCAGGGCACTGTCACTTATCCAGAAACATTAGAAGAAGCTAGTGTCCAGCCTAAGGAATTTACATTTGATAGAGATGTATATTCATTTGATAGTAATGAAAGAACTTGGGATAGAACTTAAAACGTGGGAGTATTAAAAAATGGCTAAAGAAACGATAAATGATGGTATTATACCTAATGATGGTCAAGGAGACAATCTTAGGTTAGGTGCCCAAAAAATAAATTCGAATTTTGATGAATTATATAATGCATTAGGAAATGGAGATACTTTATCTACTATTTCTTCTAATACAGTTACGGCAACAGGAGGTAATAAAATTACTTTCTTCTTTGCAACTGAAGGAGATTTACCTAACGCAACAACGTATGACGGAATGTTCGCCCACGTACATGACGACAATACGAATAGAGTTGCTCACTCAGGTACTTGGGTTAAATTACTCCAAGAAACTTCTTCTATCGATATGTTATCAGATGTTGAGACTTCTAGTCCAGCACCAGGTGATGGTCAAGCGTTAGTATGGAATAATGCAAATAGTAGATGGCAGGCAGGAAGTATTGATGCAGGCGCATCAACTTTTGTGTCATTAACTGACACTCCAGCAAACTTTAGTGGAGCTAGTAGCAAATTTGTATCAATTAATTCTGGTGCAACTGCTATAGAATTTACTTCTCCTAGCATTAATAAAATGTCAGATGTAGATGTAACTACTACGCCCCCAACAGCTGGACAAGTTTTAAAATGGAATGGTACAAATTGGATTCCAGGTGTTGATGCAACATCAGGAGGAGCAGGATCAGATGCAGATACTTTAGATGGTTTAGATAGTACATATTTTTTAAATTATAATAATATTACTAACAAAGGACAAAATTTTAGTAAATCTTTTAGCGTATCAGCGGCAACGTATACACCTACAACTGGTGTAATGGAATTAACTATTGGTGCACATAATTTAATAATAGGTAACAAAATTAAGATTTCCCCAAATAGTTTAGGTTTTTCTTGTTCTTTTGATAATAATGTAGCAACTTCAACTTATCCTAGAGCATCAGGATCAGCGGCGCCGGGTGGAGCAGATTATTTTTACAATAAACCAATAGAAATTACAGCCGTTTCGGCAACAACAATTACAATGAATGTTGGAACTGGAAATGTTAAATCTTATAATGTATCAAATGCAGTATATACACCAGCAACAGGTAATATGGTATTAACAATTGGAACACATACTTTAGTAGCTGGTAATCATATTGATATTGCAACAGGTGGTTTAACTTTTAGTTGTGCCCTAGACGGACACGCTACTAATACAGCATATCCAAGAGCATCTGGAAGTGCGGCACCTGGTGGTTACGATTACTTTTATAACAAACCATGTCAAATTACATCAGTAGGTGCAACAACAATTACAATGAATGTTGGTATATCAAGTAATACAACAACACATACTTTTGTAAGTGCTATTAATGGTGCTATAACAAATTCAAATTCACATACATTTATAAGTGCTTCTGCTGATTGTGTAACATTTTCACAAACTTTTGTAGACTTATCAGACACTCCTTCAGATTATACAGGAGCGGCAGATAGATTTGTTAAAGTTAATTCATCAGCTGATGGAATAGTATTTGCTGTTGGTACTTCAGGTGATAGTAATTTATCAGAACTTTCTGATGTAACAACAATAGGAGATTATTACAATGTATCAAATGCAGTATACACACCTGCATCAGGAGTAATTGTATTAACTATTGGATTACATAGTTTACAAGTTGGTCACAATATAAAAATTGCTTCAAACAGTTTAACATTTACTTGTGCAATGGATAGTAATGCAACAGAACATACATATCCAAGAGGAAGTGGATCAGCTTACGCAGGTGGAAAAGATCCTGCATATACTTCAACATCTGCAATTACGGCAGTAGGTACAGATTCAATTACTGTAAATGTTGGTATATCTAGTAATACAACAGCACACACTTTTGTAAGAGCTAGTGACAATTGTATATCAGTTACTGAAAAAACTTATAGTACATCAGCGGCAACATACACACCAGCAACTGGAGTAATGCAATTAACAATAGGAACCCATGCTATTAAGTCTGGACATTCTGTTATGATTGCGGCAAATAGTTTGACGTTTACGTGTGCAATGGATAGTCATAATACACAACATACATATCCAAGATCATCTGGCGGAAACGCACCTGATGGAGTAGATTATGTATATAATAAACCAGTTTTAGTTACATCAACAACATCAACGACAATTACAATGAATGTTGGTGTATCTAGTAATACAACAGCACATACTTTTATAAGTGCTAATGCAAATAATGTAAAAGTTGCACCAACACATGGTGATTCATTATATTTCAATGGAGTATCTTGGGTAAAACAAAACGGACCAATATCAAGATATGAAATTACAAATGATGGAAACAACAATTATGTTTGGGAAGGACCTGGTTTTACAACTGGAACTAATGATCCAGTAATGTATATGAACAGAGGTCATACATACGTCTTGAATAATAATTCGGGCGGCAGTCATTCATTTGAAATAAGAGTTAGTAATGGTGGTTCAGCATATACTAGTGGAGTAACAGGTGATAAAACAAATACGCAAGTATTTAGAGTACCAATGGATGCACCTAGTACATTGTATTATCAATGTACAACTCATACAGCAATGGGTAACACAATTAACATAGTGAGCTAATAATTTATGGCACAAAACGAACTTGGAATAGGTATAGAAGAATTAACAAATACACTTGGAGACTCTAGGTATTTTTATGGACTTAGAAGAACTAATACAGGTGAAGTATATCTTTCTAAAGTAGATTTATTAGAACTAAATGATGGTGTACAAATTAATAGACCCGGTGCTACACCAGGAAATTATAAAGACTTTACAAGAGGTGAAGACTTTTATGATGGTAGAGACTCCCAACATAAAAAAACTTATGAAAATTTAGTATACGAACAATATAAATGGGACGGTAGAAATATTAATTATTATATTAACAATGAAGGTGAATTAGTATTAAGAGTTAATGAACAATATGTATACAATACATAAAATAAATACTAGTAATTAGGACTTATGGCAGATTTTAAAATAGATAGAATACGTTTTAAATGGAAAGGTGACTGGCTAGCTGGCACTCAGTACGTTAAAGATGATATCGTAAGATATGGTGCAAAAGTTTATACTTGCGTGGAAGTCCACTTCGCTGACTCCAATTTTTATAATGACTTAGATAACGCTACACCAAGATGGTCTCAAATGATGGACGGTCAGTCTTGGACTGGAAACTGGCAACCTAATAAATTTTATAAAATAGGTGAAATAGCAAAAGTTGGTGCAACACTTTATAAAGTTACTCAAGGTCACTTATCAAATGCAGATGCAAATAATGGAATATTAGGTGATGAATCTAAATGGGAATACTTTGCAAGAGGTGAAAAATGGACATCTATTTGGCAACCTAGTACACTTTATAGTGTAGGTGAAACAGTTGTTTATGGTGGATCAGTTTGGAGATGCGTTTCAGCACACACATCATCTACAGCGGTAGCTGGATTAGAATCTCATCAAGCTAATTGGATACAATATCATAGATCAGACAATTACAGAGGCTATTGGACACCTAACACAAGATATTATCCAGATGATATTGCAAGATATGGTGGTACAGTTTATAGAGCTTTATCTGGACATACTTCTGCTCCACATGATAGTTGGACAGGATTTACATCAGCAGATTATTCTACAAATTCTGCCAATGGTGCAGGTGCAATTTTAAATATTTTCAAAGTTGATTCAACTTTTTATGCAAAATTTACAAATACAGGAACAAACTTTTCTGCTACAAATACTATTACTTTAGTAGGTAGTAAAGTTGGCGGTAATGATGGTGCAAATGATCTAGTAATAACAATTAGTACCGTAGATGGTAGCGGAGCAATTTCTACTTTTACTGTAAATGGTACAGCGGTTGCTGGAACTAATGGTTTAGAAGCCGATCAAGCTAAATGGCAAACAGTAATTGAAGGTATAGATTATATAGGCCATTGGGCAGAAGGAACAAAATATAATAAAGGTTCATTAGTATCTTGGAGTCCGGGAATTTGGAAAGTAACAACTGATCACTGGTCAACAACTCCACACATGAATGAAACTAATTTTTCATTGTGGGTACCAGGTGCAGAATATGAAGGTTCTTGGGATTCTAATACATATTATCAAAAAGGTGATGTTGTACAATTTGGTGGATACAGTTATTCTGCTTTATTAAGCAATACAAATATTCAACCAGGTGTAACAGATAGTACAAATACTTGGGAATTATTAGCCGCAGGTTATAACCATCGTGGTGAATGGGATAGTACAGCTTCATATAAAACTGGAGATATAGTTAGAGCAGGTGGTAATTTATTCATAGCAGTACAAGTTAACACAAATCAAGATCCAATTACAACTTTTGTTTATGATCCAGGTAGTGATGCTCCTGATCCTTGGCAATTATTAGTAACAGGTAAAGCATTTAAAGGTCCTTGGAAAGAAAGTGATACTAATGGAGCAATTACTTACTATGTAGGTGATGTAGTTACAGAAAAAGCAGACTTATATGCTTGTATAGAAACTCATGTTGCAACTTCTTCAGATGCTAAACCAACTTTAGACGAAGAAAGTGACGAGGTTGGACCACTTTGGATTAGATTGGCACAAGGTGCTACAGGTAACATATTAGAAATAGATGGAGATTTAAAATCTCATTCTGGATCTGACGCAACAAGAATTGCAATAGGAACTTTTGGACAATTATTCAAAGTTAATGACGCTAATGATTATGGAATATGGGGAGATCATGATGTAGTTGCTAAAGTATTTTATGTTTCACCTTATGGAACAGATACACTAACAAGTGGTAAAAGTGTTGCAGGTCCATTTAGAACAATCAAATATGCTTGTGATTTTGTTCAACAAGATTTGGCAAATAGAACACCAGCTACTATAATTGTTAAAACAGGTGTTTATGAAGAAATTTTACCTATAACAGTTCCAGCAAAAGTTCATATTTGGGGAGACTTTACAAGACGTGGTGCAAACGTTAGACCTAAAACAGGTTACGAAGGAACAGATATGTGGCGTTTACGTGATGCAACAGGACTTGCAAATATAACAATGCAAGGTTTAACTGGTTCTTTAGGTTCTGAAAATCAATATGGAACAAAAAGACCAACAGGTGGAGCATATGTTTCTTTAGATCCAGGAAGTGGACCAGGTGATGGAACAGTTTGGATTACTTCTAAATCTCCTTATATTAAAAATTGTTCAATATTTGGGACAGGTTGTACAGGATTAAAAGTAGATGGTGACTTACATAATGGCGGATATAAATCTTTTGTTGCAAATGATTGTACACACTTTATTGAAAATGGTGTTGCGGCTTGGGTTAATGGAGATGCTAGAGTAGAATTTGTTTCAGTATTTGCTTATTGGGCCCATATAGGATATCTAGCAACAGCTGGTGGAAAATTTAGAGCAACAAATGGTAACTGTTCATATGGAGATTTTGGTGCAGTTGCAGAAGGACTTTTAGCAAGTGAAAGTCCTTTAACAGGAAAAGTTAATAACCAATCACAAGAAGCACACATAGACAAAGTATATAATGATGAAAATGAAATTTTTGCTTTTGCTTTTGATCACGCTGGACAAAATTATACTTCAGCAAGTATAACAATTTCAGGATCAGGTGAAGGTGCGGCAGGAGCCATACGTTGGCCACAAATAAGAAATGGTGCAGTAAACAAAATTAGAGTTACAGGTAATAATGATTCTACAACACCAGGTGGTACAAATTATACCGAAGTATTAGGAAATGCTCAAATTGGTACAAGTAAAGAAATTACGTTAGCACCTCAATATGCCGGAACAACAAATAATACTGTTGGACAAAGAATTTATATTTGGGAAGGTGCAGGTAGAGGACAATACGGATATATTTCTGGTTACAATTCTACAACAAAAGTTGCAACTGTTAAAAAAGAATTTGACGATACAGATGGTTGGCAACACTTCATGGGTGGTTACCCAATTGAAAGAATATTAGATGCATCTACAAAATATTCAATAGAACCTAGAATTACTATTTCTCCTACAGCTGGAAGTAGAAGTAATGTTAGCTATGGTTCAACAGGAGAAATGCTATTAGGTGCTTCAGGAAAAATTGGAGCATCGGATATTACAACTGTAATAGGAAATGGTGTAGGTAATAGAACTACTGATGGTACAAGTTGGCTTGCCGCAGGTGGTATTCCTTCTAAAGATTGGAATAGTATTACTAAAACAAATAATTATTTTATAGCAACCGCGGCTGATGGAACAGTAATTAGATCAGCTGATGGACAAAACTGGACAGATATTAGTGCAAATATTCCTTCAGATGTATTAAGAGCATCTGCTTGGGACGTCACTGAAGAAATTTTAATTATAGCATCTGAAACAGGAATGATATACAGATCAACAGATGAAGGTGCTACATTTAATTCAATTCAAGTTGAACTTTATGATGGTTCAACTCAAGTGTTTACACAACTTGCTTGTGGTAATGGATTATTCATAGCCGCAAATGCATCAGGACAAACTTGGGAAAGTATGGGTGGTGGAACAACTTGGACTAAAGCCTCTAATATGGGTGACTTTTTAATGGATACTAATTCTGGTTTACAAACAGTTCATAGATATAATTTGAAAAAATTAATGTTTGGTGGTGGTAAATTTATCGCATCAGTACAAGATGCACCTGGTGATGAAAGTACAGTTGCTAATAAATTTTTAATATCAAATGCTAACGCGGCACAATCACAAACGTCATCTTCTTATAGTTGGTCAGAAAGTGATACGCCTCCACACGCAGGACCATATAATGATGTTGCATATTCTCAAGGAGTTTATGTTGCAATAACTGATGGTGGTGACCATGCATATAGTTTTGATGCATTTTCTTGGAAACAATTAGATTCAGCATTGGCAGGATCTTATAATGGTATAGTAGCTGGAAGAAATTCTACAGGCGGATACTTTATTCCATTACGAACTGGTTCTCAGTCTGGTGCAGAAAAAATTCTAAAAGGTGCTACACCTTTAGCTAAAGTAGTTACAAATTCTTCAGCAATTAATAATATACAAATTTTAGATCCAGGTAGTGGATATTCTTCAGAACCTACAGTTACTATTACTGATAATTTAAACACTGCTGACGCAACATTTAAATCATTTGTACATAATGGAGTACTTTCTCAACCAGAATTTACAAACAGAGGTACAGGATTTATAAATGTAACTGCAACTTTAAGTGGTGATGGTTTTGCAGATGAATATCAAACTGGAAGTTATTTAGAAGTTAAAGAAATGACAGGCAAACCAGGACCAGGAGCAATTTTATATATAGATGGAATTGATGACCAAGTTTATAGAATTACTCAGATTAATAAAATAACAGGAAGTTCTCCAAACATTGCCGCTCAGTTTAGAGTAACACCTAAAATAAAAGCAAATGAATCACCTGCTAATGATATAGCTATAACAATAAGAGAAAAATATTCTCAAGTTAGATTAACAGGTCATGATTTCTTAGATGTTGGAACTGGTAATAAATCTACAACTAATTATCCAGGTTTATACACTAGTGGTTATACACCAGGTTATGAACTTAAACAACGAAATGAAACAGTATCAAATGGAGGTGGAAGAGTATTTTATACTTCTACTGACCAAGATGGAAATTACAGAGTTGGAGAATTATTTGAAGTAGAACAGGCAACTGGAATAGTAACTCTAAATGCTGATTTATTTGACTTATCAGGTTTAACTGAATTAAGTTTGGGTGGAATTGTAATAGGTGGAACTGAAGTTAGAATTGAAGAATTTAGTACTGATGGAACAATGGCGGCTAATAGTGATAGTGTTATTCCAACACAAAGAGCTATTTCTTTATACATAGGTTCTAAAGTTTCTGGCGGTGGAGCAAATCTTTCAACAAATGAAGTAAGAGCAGGACAAATTAAATTAAGAAATACAGAAATATTTAATGAAGCATATCCTACAAATGGAAAAGTTGTATTTTCTGGAGCGGTTTCTATAGCGTCTGTAAGTGGTAGTATCGTAGCAACTTCGTACTTTTTAGGGGCAGGACCGGCTGAATTTTTAAATGAAGGTGGACCTGAAAGAGACGCATTATATGGTGAATAAGGATTTAATAGTAATGATAAATAAAAGATATAAAAGGATTTAACAAAAATGGCTGAGTTTAAACTAGGTAGAATTAAGTTTGTTTGGAAAGGTTCCTGGGCAACTACTACAACTTATTATGTTGATGACGTAATAAGATATGGTGGTAGAACTTACAATTGCGTAACTAATCACACATCTGGTACATTTCAAACTGATTTAGGTGCTGTAAAATGGCAACTAATGTCAGATGGTATAGAGTGGAAAAGTGAGTGGGTTGCAAATACAACTTATAAACCAAATGATGTAGTAAAATACGGTGGTTACATTTATCTTGCTAACACTGGACATACCTCAGCGGCAACAGAAGCTTTAGGATTAGAAGCTGATCAATCTAAATGGGATTTATTCATAGAAGGTTTTGATTGGAAATCTGATTGGACAATTTCTACAAGATATAAGAAAAACGATTTAGTAAAATATGGTGGTTCAGTTTATCTTTGTATAACAGAACACACATCAGATAACACAACAGCAGTTGGTCTAGAAGGTCAACAAGCTAAATGGGAAATTTTTGGAAAAGGTTTTGTTTGGTCAGGCGACTGGGCAATCAATTCTAGATATAAAGTTAATGACACCGTTAGATATGGTGGACAAATTTACGTTGCTATAACTGGACATACTTCAGCGGCAACTGAAGCAGATGGTTTAGAAGCCAACCAAGGACAATGGCAAGCCTTACACAAAGGAATTGAATTCAAAGGTGACCATGCAACAGCAACAAGATATAAAGTAAATGATGTTGTAAAATATGGTGCAAACATTTGGATTTGTATAACACAACATACATCATCAGGAATTTTATCAGCCGACGAAGCAAAATGGAATGTTTTAATTCCAGGTATTGAATTTGAAGATACTTGGAGCAACTCTACAAATTATCAACCAGGTGACTTTGTTACTTACGGTGGATATAGTTATGTTGCAGATAGAAATAATATTAATAAACTTCCACCTGATGAATCAGACGACTGGACTTTATTCGTAACAGGATTTAATTTAAGAGGTGACTATAATGGCGCAACTGCATACAAACAAGGTGACGTTGTTAGAGTTGGCGGTTTCACTTACCTTGCAATTGCAGATACTACAGGTAATAGACCACCTAATGTAACTAAATGGGACAAACTTAACGAAGGTTTATATTGGAAAGGTGCTTGGACAAATGCAACTGACTATGACAAAGGAGATATAGTAAGAGGTACAACAAACACTACTACAAGTTATCTTTGTATAACAGAAAACACATCAAATAATGTTGGTCCATCAACAATTAATCAACCAGACTATCCACCAGGAGCAGGTGTTGATACTAGTGCATGGCAATTATTGTCAGGTGGAGCAGAAACTACTGTATTATCTACAAAAGGTGACATTTTAATTTATGGTCAATCAGGTCCAGCAAGATTACCAATTGGTAAAGCAGGACAAACTTTAGTTGTAAACTCAGCAGGTGACTTACCTGAATGGGGATACTTTGGTTCAATCGATCAAGTTTATTATGTAGGACCTGCTGGACAAGACAAACCTTCTCCAGATGCAGGAACAACTCTTGATAAACCTTGGAAATCTTTAAGATATGCTTTACATGGCATTGAACAAGGACCAAGAAATCCTCAAGGAACTTATTTGTTAGAAAGAAACAAAGCATTCATTCAAGAAGAAACTTTAGCTTGGATTAATGCACAAATTTCAGGAAATACTTCACCATTTACAAATGCTTACACATACGACGCTGTTAAATGTAGAAGAGATGCAGGATTTATGTTAGATGCACTTTTATATGATTTAAGACATGGTGGAAATGAAAAATCAAGATATGCAACAATTAAAATTTCAACTCAAACTGAATTTGCAAATCATAAAGATGAATTAACAGCTTATCTTAATAGATTAGTTTATATTTCACAACAAGTTGTAGCCAATAATGCAGGCTACTCTGCTTTACAAGCCACAGTTCCTCATTATATTAATAATGATTATGTATCTGAAGCGGCTGTATCAGGTGAAATTGCAAGTTATGTAAAAATTGCAACAGATTGTCTTGCGGCAGGAAATATAGCAGGAGTACCTGCAGAAGAAGTTCCACAAACTACATTGTTTGCTAAAAGCGGAACATATGAAGAAGTATTACCTCTTTCAGTTAAAAAAGGATTAGCAATTGTAGGAGATGAATTAAGATCAACAATTGTTAAACCAGCAGGTCAAGTTACAGGTTCAAGCGATACAGTATTCACTTTAGCAGGTATTGGAAGAATGCAGGCTATTATATCTGATATAGTTACAAATGCTTCTGTAACACCAACACCAGTAGGCGGAGTTATATCTTTTACAACACCAGCACCAGATTTAGGTTTTGTTAACGGAACTTATACTAACGTTGCATTAACAGGTGGTAGTGGTTCTGGATGTACAATGGATGTAACTGTATTATCATACACAATTACATCTCTTACTATTAATAATCCAGGACAAAATTATGCAATTAATGATAACTTAACAATTCCAGCGGCAACAATTGGTGCAGATGGTATAACAGTAGTTGGTAGTATTACAACAGGAAATAATTTAACACAAAATACATCCAACCCAGCAGGTTCAGGTGCGGCAGGAACAGCGGCGGCGGCGATTGCACAAAATATTTACGATCATATAGATTTCAAAGTTAATGCAAATGGAGCCGATCCAACATTAACAGGTACAAATACTGCTCAAGCAGATGCAGGTTATTCAGATGCAAGATTAAGATTATTAGCAAATATGGATTTTGTTGCATTAGAAGTTGCAGAATTTGTACAAAGAGCAAATCCATCTCATAGTAACTTTAAAACTAAATGTTTGGCAGATGTTAAAATTTATCTTCAAGCAATTATGGATGACTTACAATATACTGGAAATTACAAATCATTAAAAGCATCAGATGCCTATATTAATTCTAGACTTTCTACTGGTTCAAGTGCAAGTGATATGTTCTATTGCAGAAATGCAACTGGAATTAGAAATATGACAGTTCAAGGTTTAATAGGAACATTAGGAACAGATCAATATAGCACATCAGCGGCAACATATACACCTGCAACAGGAGAAATGGTATTAACTATAGGAAGCCATAGTATTCCTGTAGGGGAATCTGTTATGATTGCATCAAATAGTTTAACATTTACTTGTGCTGAAGATAGTCATGCTACTCAACATAGCTATCCAAGATCATCTGATCCTTATTACAATAAAGCAATTTTAATTACGGCTGTAGCCGCAACAACAATTACAGTAAACGTTGGTATATCAAGTAATACAACAGCACATACTTTTGTAAATGCTACTGAGGAAAATGTAACATTAGCTTCTGCAAATGAATTTGGTACAAAAAGACCAACAGGTGGTTCTTTTGTATCATTAGATCCAGGCTGGGGACCAACACACGAAGAAGTATGGATTACTTCTAAATCACCTTATATTCAAAACGTAACAACATTCGGAACAGGATGTACTGGATTAAAAGTAGACGGTGCATTACACGATGGTGGTTTTGATTCTGTTGTTGCAAATGACTTTACGCAATTATGCGATGATGGTATAGGTGCATGGATTACAAATTTAGGTAGAGTAGAACTTGTATCAGTATTTTCTTATTACGCACACATTGGTTATCTATCAGAAAATGGTGGAAAACTTCGTGCTACAAACGGTAACTCATCTTATGGAGATTTTGGTTGCGTGGCAGAAGGAGTTGATTCAGCAGAAACTCCTACAACAGCAACAATTGATAACCATAGTGAAGATGCAGATGTTGCCAATGTAATGACAGACGGTCAAGGAATATTAGCATTTGAATATAAAAATGCTGGAAGACAATATTCTAGTGCTACACTTTCTATATCAGGAGATGGTTATGGAATTACAGGAGAAACTCCAACTTATAATACTGGTGGTGTTTATAAAATTAGATTATTAGAAACTAATACAGTAACAAGTAACCTTGGTGGTGCGACATATATGTCTGCTACTAACAATGGACAAACAGGTTCAGCTACACAAATTACAATAGCTAACGCAGATAGTAATGCCAGTGGTGCATACACAGGTATGGCAATTTGGATTACAAAAGGTAAAGGAGTTGGTCAATACGCATATATTGATGCTTATGATTCTGCAAGTAAAGTCGCAACTGTTAAAAAATATTCAGATGGTTTAGCAGGTTGGGAAAGACTTGGCGGATTATCAGTTGAAACTCTTTTAGATGCTACAACAGAATATACTATAGAACCTAGAGTAGTTATTGGTGCTCCACAAAACGATGGAAGTACAACAGTTAGACAAGCAGTTGCAAGAGCAATTGTAACTTCTGAAAAGATTTCTTCAATAAGAATTATAGATTGTGGTGCAAGTTATACTTCAGCACCAACAGTAACATTTACTGATCCTAATAATACTATAGATGCTCCAGTACAATCATTCATAGATGATGGTGTATTAGGTCAACCTACTTTCTCTGCATATGGAACAGCTTATGATACTGCAAGTGTAACAATTACAGAATCACCTACAGGTAAAAACATAACAGGTATTACACAAGGAACTGTTGCTGTTGTTACATCAGCAGGACACAATTTAGTTTCAGGAACTAAAGTAACGTTTACAGGTGTTGTTGGAATGACAGAATTAAACACTGGTGTATGGTATTACATTAAAACATTAACAGTAGACACATTTGGAGTTTACACTAATGATGATTTAACTGCTGGATTAAACACTACAAACTTTACAGCATATAGTTCAGGTGGAGTTGCAACACCACAAGGTGGATTTAGAGATGAATTCCAAACAGGAAGATATATTCAAGTAGAAGGTATGTCAGATGTTCCACAAACAGGATCAAATGTAGAATTTGATGGAATTTCAACTACAACATATCCTTATGCATATACACTTTTAACTGCAAACAAAGAATACATGAAAGATGAAGTAATAGCATGGTTTAATACAACTTATCCAGGAATACACAACGCCGCTCAAAATACTAAATGCGAAAGAGATGTTGGATATGAAATTGATGCAATGGCATTCGATATAAAATATGGTGGTAATACAGAAACTATAAGAATTGCTAAAGCATACTGGCAAGGTGTTACTTCTCAATTAGCGGCAGGCGAACAAGTATACGCAGTTGCAGTTAATAATAAATTAAAAGAAATGATTAATGATTACATTATGGATAATGTAGCCTGGTCAACAACACAAAGTCCAGTCGTTACATCACAAACAACTAATTCTAATAATGGTGAGTTAGGTGTAAAAGACAAATTTACAAATTTAACTAAAACTTTAAATGATGTAATTGAAAATGGTTTAACTTCTGTACCAACTACACAAGGATTAAACAATCCTTACTTTAAATTAGTAAGTGTACAAAAATTACGAGGTACTCAAGCACCATATTCAGCATTATTACAAATTAGTCCACAGATGTCAACAGCTCAAGCTCTAGCACATGGTACTGGGATAACAGTTAAACTTAGATATTCTCAAGTTAGATTAACAGGACATGACTTCTTAGATGTAGGAACTGGTAATCAAGCATTGACAAATTATCCTGGAACGCCAAACAGAACTAACGATCAAGAAAGAGAAAGTGTTGAAAGAGGTGGTGGTAGAGTATTCTTTACTGCAACTGATCAAGACGGTAACTTTAGAGTTGGTGACTTGTTCTCAGTACAACAGGCGACTGGTATTGCATCATTAAATGCAGATGCATTTAACATTTCAGGATTACAAGAACTTCAGTTAGGAGATTTAACATTAGGTGGAACTTCTGCCTCTGTTAACGAATTCTCTACTGACGGTACATTTGCGGCAAATAGTGACAAAATTGTACCAACACAAAGAGCGATAAGAACATATGTTTCTTCACAAATTGGTGGCGGAGCAAGTGCAATTAACGTAAATACTATTACTGCTGGTCAAATTGTGATCACAGCTAATACTATAAATACAACAACAGGTGCAAGTATTCAAATAAATAGTGGTGTGCAATTCAAGAAAGGTGTTGCAGGAGCACCACTGGCAATGAATTACTTGATACATAGTTAATAATATAAAAAAGTAAAAAAAAAGGAGATAAAACACATGGCTTCAGGAAGATTAGGTAAAGCAGACTTGGTAGCCAGTACCGATACCGTAGTTTACACGGTCCCTGCGGCGACTTTTACCGTAGCTACTGTGTCTATCTGCAACAGAGGTAACCAAGTAGTCACTATCAAAATGGCAGTGGCAGATGCGGCAACTCCAGACGCTTCAGAATACGTTGAACATAACGTTGAAATTCTGTCAGCAGGAGTTTTAGAACGTTCAGGTTTAGTGATGTCAGCTGGTCAAAAACTAGTTGTATGGTCATCAGGGGCTAACGTAGCCGCGGTTGCAATGGGTATTGAAACTGGAATATAGACTAAAACGAAAAACAGTCTAAAATGCATAAATAATTAAAATAAGGAAAAAAGGACAAAAAAATGGGAAGATATATTTCAACAACTGGAACTGCTGGAGTAGTAACAAAAGAAGTTTCTACTACTTACAGTGCCGCTGTTAATGATAGAATTCTTGCTGATTCTACTGGTGGAGCATTTACAATTACTCTACCATTAAGTACAGGTTTGTTAGTCAATGATACAATACAACTTATTGACGCAACATCTCAAGCAGGAACTAATAACATAACAGTTGGAAGAAATGGTGCTCTTATCCAAGGTTCAGCAGAAGATTTAACTGTCGATTTAGCAGGTGCTATCATGACATTAATCTATACTGGTGCGACTTATGGATGGATAGTAGGTGCTGTATAATATTTTTATTATATAACACTTAACCATTAAAATTTTGTAAGGAGTTTTTAAAAAGGTAAAGGTATGCCAGCAACAAGTCTAAGAGGATTATTGGGAACTAAACAAGACACGTTTGTCGCGTTCGGTGAAGAAAATCTTGAGAAAGGCAGAATATATGTTTACACTCAAGGAGCAAACTATTCGAGATTATGGTGCGGATTTTGTTTTCACCCAGGAGTGGCAGGAACGGCTACGATAGAAGTTTGGGGAGCTGGCGGTAGTGGCGCAAAAATGTGCTGTTGCGGTTTTGGCTTACCAGGTAATTCTGCGGCATACGCCAAAAGAACTATCTCATTAGCGGCTAATGGTTATGTTTGCGGATGTACTGGTCAATCATGTGGTAATGGAGATACATTATGTCACAGAGGTTGCTCTGAACCAACTTTCATGAATATTTCCAAAGATGGCACAGCAGGTGGATGTACTTGTATTTGTGCTCAAGGTGGAGCAGGTGGAGTTTCTTATTGTTCTACAAACGAATCATTTTATTGTTGTTATAAAGCAAACGGTTTTTGTATTACAAAAACTGAAAACGATCACTGCGGTATTGTATGTAATATGTGTGATGGAAAACATATAGCTTCGGCATATTGCGGAAATGTAATGTGTCCAGGAAGAACTTCTTGTGTATCAGCATTTGGCTGTCACCCAAGTTGTCCTTGTCAATTTACTTGGCACAATCCAACTCCAGCAGGAATGTTTAGTGAAGACGGAGCATATATTACTTACAATACAGAAAATGGTAATGGATTTTCAGAATGGTCAGGCAACGGAGGTCACCAATTAGAAGCGGCACTAGGTGCTGGAAGATTTCCAACTGGTGGAATACCTTGGTCAACTTGCTGGGGAGCAAGTAAGGCTTGTAACTGTTATGAAGCAGATCCATGTATACCACACGTTCCAGTAGGAATGGGAGGTCACGGACCAATGCCTTGTGATGGAGTAAGAGATCACGGTAACAGAGGTGGCCATGGTGGAGTTAGAATTAAATGGATAACAGCATAGGATAAATTATGGCATCATTAACAACATTATTGCAAACAAAATATGATGGGATAGCGGCTGGAGAAACTAACCTGGAAAAAGGTACAATTTATACTTTTTATCCTGCCAACGATTATACAAACTTCCAATGTCACATATGTTGGAAACCACCTGCCAACGGTACAGCACAATTAGAAGTGTGGGGAGCGGCTGGATCAGGTGCAGAAATGTGTTGTTGCGGTGGAGGATTACCAGGTAACCCAGGCGGTTATGCTAAAAAACAACTAGCGGCTTTTGGTGCAAGTTGGACAGATTGTTTTGTTTGTTCAGTTATTGGTTTATCATGCGGTAACTCAGATACTTTAAGTCACAGAGGACGTTCAGAACCAACTCAAGTTTGTTGGTTTGCCAACGACGCAGATGGATGTATTTGTTCTGAAGGTGGACAAGGAGGATGTTCTATTTGTTCTACTGGTAATGCATTGTATTGTTGTTTTGTAGCACAAAATTATTGTCATACACAAGGTGGAAGCACTTATTGTGGAATAATTTGTAATTATAGAGATGATGGTGGAAACAGTTATGACGGTGCAGATTATTGTGCATTTGCTTATGGCGGAGATGTAAACTGTTATGGTGGATTTAGTTGTCATTACTTTAGAGGATGTCAACCAAACTGTAACTGTAGATATATTACAGTAATTAAAGTTCCACCTGGAATGGTTTCAGAGTGCGGTGGAGAAGTTCAGTACGCACAAGATGAAGATAGTGAAAAAGTTTATCACTCAGGTTCAGGCGGAATTATGGGAGTTATGGAACCACTTAATTTAATGACAAGACAACCAACTCAAGGTTCACCTTATAATGCTTGTTGGACAGGTAATGACTCTTGTGGTTGTTATGATTTCCAAGGATGTACTCACTTCTTTCCAGGAGGAATACCAGGACAAGGACCAACACCGTGCGATGGATATAGAGATCACGCATGGAGAGGTGGAAACGGAATATTAAGGATTAAATTTATAGCTTCATAAGGAGTAAATAGTATTATGGCATCATTAAAATCAATATTGACAACAAGACAACCGGCAAGTATGTCAGAAGATAACCTAGAAAAAGGTTACATTTATGCATATTCTCCGGGTACTCAGTTTGCCAATTTTTGTAATGGTGTTTGTTGGACAGCCCTTGCAGATGGAAAAGCTATTATAGAAATTTGGGGAGCTGGTGGATCTGGTTCTCGTATGTGTTGTTGCGGAGATGGATTACCAGGTAATGCAGGAGCATATTCTAAAAAAACAATTCAAGTTAATCAAGGTGATACGTTGACAGGTACTTTAGGAATGGCTTGTAATGCTCACCCACTATGTCACGTAGGATGTAGTGATCCAACTCAAATATGTTATATAACAACTACTGCAAGTACGCATGGTTGTATGTGTGCAAGAGGTGGATATGGTGGAAAATCTATGTGTACAACTGGTACATCTTTCTACTGTTGTTACAATGCAGAAGGTTTTTGTACTGTAAGATGTAACAATGATAATTGTGGAATGACTTGTAACTGGTGTAATGGTGCATGGGAAGCCTTAGCATATGGTGGAGATATAAATTGTTGTGGAGAAATTGGCTGTACTAGTTGGTTCGGCTGTTGCCCTCACTGTAAATGTTTCTTCCAAAGACACGCTCCTGTACCTTCAGGACTTTTTGCAGAAAATGGAGCATTAATTACGTTCCAAACAGAATCAGATGGAACACCTATGTCGCAATGGTCAGGTAACCAATTATTCCAATATTATGCGGCTCTTAATTTGGCTACTAAATCACCAAGACAAGGTAACCCAAGATCTTATTGTTGGAGATCAGACAGATCTTGCGGTTGTTATGAATCACAAGGATGTGCTAATTTCTTACCAACAGGATCAGGTGGACTACCACCAAATGCTTGTCCAGAAGTTAGAGACCATGGAATCCGTGGAGGACACGGAGGAGTTAGAATTAAGTTTATAGCTTCGGCATAATAATTGCAGGAGTAGGATAAATAGTTAAAACAAAGGAACAAAGATTATGATAACAACAGCGTTTAACATAGCATTACCAAATAAACCATACGTGGACAACTTTTCAGATAATACTGTTCATGGTTCAAATTATGTTGGTTTTAAATTTATTAAAGTAATAGTAGATGCTAATGGCTGGGTAGTAAATGCAGTTTCAGAAGCTGATACTATGGATGAAATAAACGCTCAAGCTAGTCCAGTTCCAGCAGGTTGCAGTGCAGTTGTAGTAGACGGTTCAGCAAATCCTTTTGAAGCGGCTTTTATTACAGGAAGATATACAACTGGTGCAGTTGCGGCTTATGAAGAATCATTAGGAACAAATGATGCTAACGGTGACCCAGAAGTTTGGACATATACTTGGGGAGAAGATGGCGTTTTAAACCAAATTTATTTACATGGTACATTGAAATACGTAGACGGGGCTTTCGTTGCGCCACAAATGAGAACACACGCACTAACTAGACAAATGTTCTTAGATTCATTAGCACCTATGTCACAAGGTTTAACAGACGCTCTTACGGCAGATGATGCAAATACTGTTTATACAGCGGCTGAAAGACAAGCAATTGTTGATCATAAAACATACGTAGACAATATTTCTACAAAATATGCGGCAGTTGACCATTGGAAGATTCCATTCTTACCAATGCCTAAAATATAATAAACTAATACTTTTCAAATTATAACTCAAGAATTTTAGGTTACACTATTGGTACCTAATAAGTAATAGTGTTAATCTAACTATGACTGAAAATAATCCTATAACAAGACCAAAAGCATTTTTTTTAAATGGGGGAATGGGTAGAATTATCTGTGCTATTCCGGCCCTTGAAAAATACTATGAAGAATCTATCGACAAAGATTTTATAATAGTAGTAGAAGGTATTCAAAATATTTTAGATGGTCATCCTACATTAGATTCTAAAACATTTGACTATGGTCATAAAAATTTATTCCACACTAAACTTGTAAAAATGGATGTGGTAAGTTTAGAACCATATAGAATATGGGAATATTATAATCAAAAATGTAATATAACTCAAGCGTTTGATATTTTAATTAATAATAAAGGTGTTAGAGAATTACCTAAACCTACAATTAATTTAAGTCAAGAAGAATTACTTGCAGGAAAAAAAGCAGTTAAAGATATTAAAGATAAACTTAAAAAAGAAAAAGTAATTGTTTTACAACCATTTGGACGAGGGATTCAACAAATAGACAATAGTTTTGTAGATAAAACTTGTCGAAGTATGGAATTTAAAAATATAAAAAACTTAATAAGAAAATTACAAGCAGAAGATTATGCAATTATATTAATGGCAGAATTTGGAATTGATTTAAAAGGTGAAAAATATCCAGATGAAATAGCAATGCCTGAAGGAATTGACTTAAGAAAATGGTTAGCAATTATAAAAAATAGTGATCATTTTTTAGGTTGTGATAGTGTAGGTCAACATTTAGCCTATATAGGTGAAACAGATGCAACAGTAGTAACTGGTGCAACGTTCCCAGTTAATACATCATATCCTAAAACAAAAGGAATTAATATTATAGATATGGGACAAATAGATAGAGAATATGATCCAATAAGAATAACAAACGATGAACAAGTTAGTAGACATAATGAAAAATTAATGTGGATGACAGATGAAGTAGAAAATTATATTATAAATGTTGTATTAGGAAAACAAAAAATTGACGAGGAAGATAAAGATGAGTAAATCAGGTTATATTGCGGCAATAGCCAGAGGACATAATGCAGGTATATGTCTATTAAAAGATGGAGAAATTGTTTTTGCAATAGAAGAAGAAAGATTATCTAGACACAAATACGATGGTGGTCCATATCGTTCAATGATGGAAATATTAAAATATACGGACAAAATAGATTATCTAGTTGTAGCTCATACACAACCATTAGATGATCCTACTACTGGTAAAGTTGATTATACTCATGATGATGTATACACAGGGTTAGCAAGAAAATTAGGTTTAATAGATAGAAAAGCAGATTTACAACAACACCCACAAGTAATTGACCTAAGTCATATCCATCATAAGTTACACGCCGGTTGTGCTTTTTATAGATCAGGATTTGATAAAGCCTGTTCAGTTATTGTTGATGGAGCAGGAACTTTTATGCCTGTTAATAATCAACTTACAGGAGATTTATGGATGTTTGAAATTGAATCTATTTTTGATTGCTCATATCCTAATAATATAACAACTGTATGGAAACATTACGGTACTGGTTCTGCATCTCCAGGAGCATTTATAAAAAAACATCCTTCAGATAAAATGGGAGAACCAGGTAAAACTCATGAATGTTTATTTTCAGATGTAGCAGGAATTGTTAAAGTTTATGAAGCAATTACTCAATACTGTGGATTCTCTGCCATTGAAGCAGGAAAAACAATGGGATTATTTCCTTATGGAAAAGCTAATGATAGAATTCCTCCATTATTTCATGATGAAGTAAAATATATGTCTTTGTCTAATAGACATTTAATAATTCCTACATATCCTAATGCGGCAATAGTAAATGAAGGCATTTATGATTACTTAGATGATACACCTGCAGATTGTCCTGATGTTACTAAACTAGATAATAGAAGAGATTTAGCATATTCTTGTCAAACAGAAACTCAAGCAGAAGTTTTAAAATTAATTTATAAAGCTGTAGAAATGACAGGTCAAAAAAATGTTGTATTATCTGGTGGATATGGATTAAATTGTGTAGCAAATTATTGGTATCTTGAGTCTTTAAGAAAAGATGGAATTAATTTATTTGTTGAACCAGTATCAAATGACGCCGGAACAGCCATTGGAGCGGCTCTTTTATTTTATTATGGTATAACAGAAGATATGACAAAAAGACCACTTACTACATTATGTCAAGGTCTAGAAAGAAAATATACATTAGAAGAAATAGAAAAATTAGCAAATAAATCAGGCATTGAATTAATGGACGCAAATGATAAAGATGTAGTTAAATTAATGATAGAAAAAAATATTATTTCTATGTTTCAAGGAAAATCAGAAAGTGGTCCAAGGGCATTAGGTAACAGAAGTATTTTATTTGATCCTACATTTAAAGATGGTAAAGATTTTGTTAATATAGTTAAACGTAGAGAATATTTTAGACCTTTTGCAGGATCTATATTACATGAACACGTACACGAATGGTTTGATTTAAGAGGAATGGAAGAAAGTCCTTATATGATGTATGCTGTAAATTGTCAAGAAGGAATAGCAGAAAAAATTCCTAGTATTATACACGTAGATGGTACTTGTAGAATACAAACAGTTAAAGAAGAACAAAATCCATTGTATTATAAATTAATTAAAGAGTTTTATAATCAAACAAAAATACCAATTGTGTTTAATACGTCATTTAATTTGGCTGGAGAACCACTTGTAGAAACATTAGAAGACGCTATATGGACTCTTGAAGAATCTCTTTTAGAATATTTGTATCTTCCAGAATATGGAAAAATGTTAAAGGTGAAAAATGTCAAGAAATAGTGCTATCTTTTTAAATGGTGGAGCAGGAAGAATGATTAGTTCTATACCTGCATTAGAAAATTTTGCAAAAGAAAATCCCAATGATGATTTTGTAATAATTTGTGAAGGCGGTACGGATGTTTTAAAAGGTCATCCAACATTATATTATAAAACATATGACAATTGGCATAAAGGACTTTTTAAAGAATTAATAAAAGATAGAAATTGTATTAATCCTGAGCCATATAGAGTATGGGAATACTACACTCAAAAGTGTAGTCTTGCTCAAGCATATGATATTGCAATTAATAATAAAGGTATAAGAGAATTAAAAAAACCTACAATAAAATTAAGCAAAGATGAATTATTATATGCTCGAAAAATGTTATCAGAAGTAAAAGAAAAATGCAAAAAAGACAAATTAATTGTTATTCAACCCTTTGGAAGAGGTGTTAGAAAAGAAGATAAAGACATAGTTGACATTACAGGTAGAAGTATGGAAACTAAAAATCTTTATAATATAGTAAGAAAGTTATCTAAAAAATATGCTGTAATGATTATGACTGAAACACCATTAGAATTTAATAAGCATATGTCAGCACCAGTGGCTACGCCACAAAATGTACATATAAGAATATGGATGGGTGTAATTAAACAATGTGATCACTTTTTAGGTTGTGATAGTGTAGGGCAACATATGGCTTATGTTTTCGACACAACTACAACATCAGTAATAGGATCTACATTTCCTATTAATGTATCATTCCCAAACAATGAAAAATTCAATATTATTGATTTAGGTAAAGAAGATCGTGTTTATAGTCCTATAAGAGTTACCGTAGATGAGTTCTCAGACCGTATAAATGAGGGTATTATGGAGATGGATGACCAACAAGAGCAACAAGTTATTGCATCAGTCAATAGAATGATAAAACACGGTAAAAATACCCAATAAGCCCAATATCTACAGAAACTCTATCCTAATAAAATTGGTAAATACACTTAAAGAAGGAATCTTTATATGTTTGATGTATCAAAACTCTTTGGAAAAGGCGATAAAAATACGCTATTAATGAAAAATGGATTAAATTTTTCATACAATGGCCCATCTGCCACTGTAGAAGAAGGATTAGTTTTAGACAGATTTCACCTTGCAACTTTTTGTTCTGCAGAATATACAATATCTATAGACTATGATACTAATAATAAAGAAATTATTAGAGCATTAGTAGTAGGTGCTCCATTAAATAGTTCTGTTACAATTTACGGTAGATCAAATTTGGGAAATAATTTAGTAAAATTAACTAGTACAGTTACTGATTCTTTTGTAGAATTAAAACTAGATCCAGAAAATAAAACAGCAACAACAAAATATAACGGTTCAAAAGCTATCTTTAAGGCAACATATTTTCAAACAATGAATGCTTTATTAGGTGGTGTATAATATGAAATTAAATTTTGATAAATATAGAGTATAGATAAAATGGCAGTAAATTATAAACAGTTTGAAGCAAACTACGGATTTAAAAGCCCAGGATTTACGGTTGATAATCTTGGTAATGTATCTGTTAGAACAATTACTAATACATATACTCCGACTGCATCTGATTCCATAGATTATACAGTTACAGAACAAACCAATAATTTTTCTATTGTAGATAAAGATAGTAATAATTTAGGATCAAACCCAGCTCTTGATTTAAAAAGAGGTACAACTTATGTTTTTGACCTTAATACTACATCTATTACATGGAATATTTTTTCACCAGATACAAATAATAATGCAGTTGCTGGAGTTTCTTATAGTACTGGGTTATCGCATACTACAAGTATCAATGGACAAAACCTTGCAACTGATACATGGACAGTTGCACAAACTTGGCAACAAGAATCTTCATCTTATAGTAGACCTGTAACTGTTGTTGTTCCTAATACTACCGGAACACCATTACAAGGCAAACAAATTCCAGTAATTATAACTTTACACAATGCAAATCAATCGGCTGGAAATGCTATTACAAATTTAAATTATCTAACAGATAAAATTATAATTGCTCCTCAGGGTTACAGTAAAGAATGGAATACAGGATATACTACTACTAAAGCAGATGATATAGCATACCTTGATGCAATAATAGATAAGTTAGCGGATTATGACAATGTAGATTTAAGAGAAATTTCAATTCATGGTAAAGGACTTGGTGGACAAATGGCACACCAATACGCTTTACAAACAACAAAAACAAATATTAAAAATGTAATCATTGAATCAGCATTATTCAATGAAGACCAATACAGAGAAAATACAGGTATTTTTTACAAAATGGCTTTAGCTAATTTAGGAGATTCAACAGCAGTTTCTTGGGCACCAGTAACGCCTTTATCTAAAGCAAAAGTTATAATGTTTCATGGTGAAGAAGATTTAGCATATCCATTTAATGGTGGAGTTGTAGCTGGTCAAACTATTTTAACAGCGGCATCTACAATATATGGCTGGGCAAAAGCAAATAGTACTATAGAAAATAAATTATTATCTGGTGTACTTCAATTAGATGGTTCTAATTTATATTCTTATAATTCAGGTAATGTGTCGCTATATGCTTATTCTAATGTAGCACAAACTTGGGAAGGAAGTGTATTAACAAGCGTTCAAACAAGAGTAAATGAGACAGCTACTCCTTCTTCATATGTAGATATTCCAACAGCTTCTACTGTAACTGGAGAAGATGCTTTAGCAAAATCTAAAGGACTTTTAAGTTTTGTAGTACCAATTGATGCTCCAGATAAACTATTTTATGGTGATGCAGATAGAGTTCCTAGTGCGGCAATTAATATAACTAATCCTACAGTAACAGGAATTGGATCATTTAGTTCTATTCTTAATACAGGAAATTTAATAAGTTCAGGTGCAGATGCAATTATAACAATTAGTCCTACAGGTACTGGTACAGTAAATATTAATCCAGCTGGTGGTGGTACTATAAACAATGTAAATATTAATGCAACAAATTTAACAACATCTGGTGAAGTATCTATAACACCTAATTCAGATGTAACTATAAGCCCACAATTAAGTGGTACACTAACAGTAAACCCTTCAGCAACAGGATCTTTAAATAATGTGTCCGTTGGACAATCTGTTCCTAAAGCAGGAGCTTTTACTACTCTCATTTCGACGTCAGGAACGTTAAATAGTACTACAATTGGTACAACGACACCTGCCAATGCTGGATTTTTATCCGCAACGGGCGAAAGTACGCCTACAACAGGTAAACACTTGACCAATAAAACTTATGTAGACGCAACTAGTATGGCATATTCTATTGCGTTAGGGGTATAAAAATTAAATGGCTAAAAAGAAATTAAACAATTATATATTTCAAACAGGAATTCCTAAAAACGGGAATAATTATCCTGTAGCTCATAATCTTATCGATAAAAATAAAGAGTGGATTAAAGATGAAATGATGGGTTATATCGCTGAGAAAACATCTCAAGATACAGCCGCTGATTTATATCCTAATATATCTAACAGAATTACAAACAATAAAACTTTTATTAAAGATGAAGTATGGGCCTGGGTGGCGGCACAAGTTGCAGGTAACATTGCTCCATTTGCCGGTTATACTAAAACTGAAGACACTGTAGAAACAGATGTAGAAGCAGTAGTAGAAGCTATTGCACGTGACGTTAGATATGGTGGAAATGAAAATTTAAGACTTCAATCAGGTACATATTTTATAGATGGTGTACTCCAATTAGCTAACAGTGGAGATCCTGAAATCGCATATTGGGGTTATATGCGAACACTTATAAAAGATTCTATTTTACCTGGAGGTGCATTTGGTACTTTACAAACTAGTACATCTTACACTCCTACAGGAGCAACATATACGCCAACAACTGGTGATATGATTTTAACTATTGGTGCTCACACTTTAACAGTTGGACAATCTGTTAGAATTAGTACACTTGGTTTAACTTTTACGTGTGCAATGGACAACAATGCAACAAATCACAGTTATCCAAGAGCATCTGGTTCAGCCGCACCCGGTGGTGCTGATTTTTTTTATAATAAACCAGTTAAAGTTACAGCTAAAGATTCAGTATCAATTACTATAAACGTAGGAGTATCAAGTAATACAACAGCACATACTTTTGTAAGTGCTACTTCTGGTAGTGTACAAAGTGGAACAGTACAAGATTTAACAGGAACAAATGCTGAAAGTGCCGGTGTTACTGACTTTGATACAAAATTAGGACAATTAATTGAAACAGTTGACAATGGAATTGTTCAATTACCTGCTCTTACAAGTAGTTCTTATGTATTTGAAAATTTTACTTATAATTCAGATAAGTGCGATAGAGATTATGATTTTATTCTTGATGCATATCTTAATGATTTACGTTACAATGGTAACAAACAAACAAGATTTATTGCTTCTAAATTCTGGGTAGGAACAACTCCTCAAATAGATGGAGATAGACAACCAGAAGTTGCCGCAACAGATTGGGTTAGAGATTTATTAATTAATTACGTTTTACCAAATAAATCTGTAACTTTCACACCAACAAATGTAGTATACACTCCGACAACTGGAGTAATGGTATTAACTATTGGATCTCATCCTATGTTGGTTAATGAATATATTAGAATTAATACAAACAGTTTAACATTTACTTGTGCAATGGATAGTCATGCGACTAACCATACATATCCTAGAGCGTCTGGATCAAATGCACCAGGTGGGGCTGACTATGCCTATAATGAACCAGTTAAAATTACATCAGTAAGTGCAACATCAATTACTGTAAACGTAGGAACATCAACTAATACATCAGCACATACTTTTATAAGTGCTACTACAGGTGCAGTAACACAATCAAAACAAAATCCAGTTGTTACTACTCAATTTACAGATGGAAATAATTCTGAATCAAACGCGACAAATAGAATAGTAACATTGTCAAATATTATTTCTGATGTAAAAGCAAATGGTTTAGATAATTTACCAGCATTAGAAAAAAATGAAGTATCTAGTTTAAAAGTTGTTAATCCAGGTGGACAAATTAATCATGAAGATATTTTATTAATTACTAACACTACAAGAAATACTGTATTATATAATTTTGCTGATGCAAGTCTTGGCTGTACAGTTGAATATGAAAAAGAAACTGACGATGATTTTAAAGCATTCTTACACGGTAGTGATACTGTAACTACAATATTTTTAAATGCTGATACTTCTAGCCATACAGTTGATGATGCAGTATCAATTTTTGTAGAAGGCGGCGAACTTAGAACAAGACCATTTGATTTTGGTACTGACGCAATTGAAAGATTTAGAATTGCAAAACCACAATCAATGATAGATGCTGACTTTGAATATGGTCTTCAGCCAACCAAGTGGCAAGCAATTGGAACACAAAGAGGTTATCCATCAATTTACGAAGTACCGGGAACAGATATAGATATCGCATCAGTAACAACTGACGCATCAACTGGTACAGCAGGAATAGGTGCATCATTAATAACTGTAACAACAGTTGGCCCTCACGCCATGTTATCAGGTGATCCTTTAACTATTATAGGTTTTGCAGGATCAGGTGTAGAAGGGGCAGGTAGAGCACAAGGTTCATTTGTTGTAAATTCTGTAACATCTAATAAAATTTTTACTTACTATGCAAAAGCAAAAGTAGGAACAGCAAACGGTCAAACAATATCAACTAAATTTACTCAAATGCGTAAAGGTGCATTTTATACTGGAGCAGATTTAGGAGAACCATCGTTCTCTGTTGTATCACAAGGATCAAGTGGAGCAGTTGCAACTTCATTAAAAGTATTAGCAGGACAATCAATTGTTCCATTTACAGGAGCAACTCCTCCAACAGGAGCTCCAGTTACAGGAACAGGTATCGCAACAGGTACTCAAATTACAGCAATTACTGGTACAGGTGGAGCTTTAGTTAGTCCAAAAATTAAAGGAGATTATGCTTCAGGTGTAACTCAAGTTGAAGTTGTAGATCCGGCAGGTATATTACAAAATTCTGTATTGGATAGAGGAGATGGTTTTGGTACAAATATTATAAACGTTAATGGAGCAGTATTAACTTTATCAAGTCCTTTACAATCAAGTTTAGTAGGTGATCAAACAGTTTATTCAAATGTTGCTGGATTAAACAGATCACCAAATGGTACAAGTGCAACTTGGCAAATAAGTTGGACAGGTGGTGCTTATACTGTTGTACAAGGAATAACTGGAACAAATTATCAACTTGGTGATGCAATAACAATTCTTGGAACGGCTTTAGGTGCATCATCTCCAGCAAATGATGTAACAATTAATATAGACAGTGTAGATACTGGAGGAGAAATTCTTACTTTCAGTTATTCAGGAACTGCATTTGATGGTACAGGATCAGCTTCAGACATTACTGGTAGCGTACCAGGTGGCGTAGGCACAGGTGGAGAATTTAATATTACTAAAACTAATACTTCATATGCGGTAGCATTAGCAAGTCAAACCTTTACACTTTTAAATCCTCAATATGCAGGTGGCGGTGGTACTGGATCTATTTGGGACATAACATTCACAAATGGTGTTTATAATACTGTTACAATGTCAAACGGTGGATCTGGTTTTATTGTTAATGATACAATTAGAATTGCAGGAACAGAATTTGGTGGACAAGGCGATCTGAATGAATTATTAATTAGAGTTACTGGTGTAAGTTCAGGAGTAATAACAAGTCATTCATCTGCAGGTACGGCTCCAGATGCAACAGTAATATATACAAATCCAGCATTTACTACAAGTGGTTCAGGTACATTAGCAACATTTAGCGTAACTAGAACAGGAACGGCTTATACAGCAATTATTACAGCGCCAGGAACTAATTATGGAGTTTCTGATACTATAACAATTGATGGTGGAAATTTAGGTGGTGCATCAACAACAAATGACTGTACATTAACCGTTGCAACTATTGATGGTTCAGGTGGAATAACAAGTGTAACTCCTACTGGTTTAGCTGTTAATACAAAGACTATTGCTGGAATAACATCAGGTAATAACTACGTAGGTTCAAATGCTCAATTTAGTGTTACTAATCCAGTGGGTGGTAGCTATACTAGTATTACAGCAACAAATGTAGGACAACATTATACATTAGGTCAAGAATTAACAATATTAGGAACACAATTAGGAGGTTTATCTCCTACACACGATTTAACAATTACATTGGCAACAGCGTTAGGAGCCAATGATGCAATTGTACAAGGTAATTGGACTATTTCTGGTAATGCTACAGATGGTCCCGGTACATTAAATTATGTAGCAAATGACATATTAAAAATTAACGGTACAGCATTAGGCGGAGCTAATATTACAAATGATGCATACGTTAGGGTGTCTAGCGTAGACGCAGAAGGGTCGATTACAGGAGTAGCTGTCACTGGAACCGGAACAGATGGTGATGTAACATATACAGAAGTACCAGAATGGGATGGATCAACTATACCAGGATGGACTACAAGTTTAGCAGGAACAGGTGCAACATTTACAATTCAAAGAATAGGAACGGCTTATACAGCTACAGTAGTAGCAACAGGTTCGGGATTTGTAGGGACAGAAGCAATAACAATTTTAGGAACACATTTAGGTGGTGCAACACCAGCCAATGATGCTTCATTTACAATTGATACTGTTAATGCAGGAGCAGTTGCTACTATAAGTGCAGTAACTGGAACAGCGGCTAATACTCAATTATACACAAACGCACCTACAGAAAAAAGAGTAGGTCAAGGTGAAGCATTTGATATTAGTATCACAGGTGGAAATTATACTGTAGATCAAATTTCACAGGCAGGTACAAATTTCTGGGTAGGACAAATAGTAGTAATTCCTGGAACATCTTTATTTGGTTCTTCACCAGCAAATGATTGTTCAATAGAAATTACATCAGTAGATGCAGTATCAACTGGTGGAATTACAGGTACAACTGTAACTGGAAGTGCTAACACTGGTACAGGTGCCGCAGGAACAATGTTAATTGGTACTAATAGACCACAAACAGGTATTGGAGCAGTATTCTATATAACTAGATCATACACAGACGATTCATCAACTACATATACAGAAGCAACAGTTTCTAGTTTAGGAACAGGTTATAATGTAGGAGATCAAATTGTTGTTAGTGGAACAGCATTAGGCGGAGGAACTCCTGCACATGATTGTAATGTTACTGTTCAAGCTATAAATTCATCAGGTGGTATATCACAATGTACTCACTCAGGTAGTGCAGTAACAGGAACAGGTGTAACAGTTTATTCATCTCTTACTTTATCAGATGTAACTACGCAAGTTTTACCAGCATCATCTACAATAACTTATAGTGCAATAGCAACTATACAAGTACAATTTTTAACTCCACATGGTTTAGTTCCAGGAGATGGTTTCTTAGTAACTATTGGATCTGATGATGGAAGTAATAATCACTTATTAGCATCAGGACCATTCCTTGTTACAGAACTTCCAGCAACTAATCAATTAAGATTTCAAGCTAGATCACCAGGACAAATTACAGATCTTAACTGGTCTGGATTCGTATATGTTAGACCAGATTCATTCTTTGTACATAGACCATTTGATGGAGGAGTACAATTAGGAACAGGTGGACCACAACACGGTGCACAGGCAATAAGACAATCTAAAAAATATATTAGATATCAATCAGGTAAAGGTATCATGTATACAACAGGTGCCTTGTTTGCTCCATCTTATGATATTTTAAATGTTGTAGCAGATGGTAAAACAGTTGGATCTGTAATATCTGTTACTACAGATGAAGTTGACCACGGATTACAAGTTGGTGCAACTATAACATTAATTGGAATAGCACAACAAGAATTTAATGATGATTATATAGTAATTCAAATTGTAAATGAAAGAACATTTAAAGTTACTGCTAATAGTTCTTTAAGTATGTTAACTCCAGAATTTAAAGATCAACCACAAGTATCATTAAAATATTGGAATGGTGCAACTGTAAGATCAGGTATATTTGATGATCAAAATGGAATTTTCTGGGAATATGATGGTGTAAACTTAAATCTTTGTCAAAGAACAGCTACAAGACAATTAGCAGGAACAATTTCAGTAAATCCTGATTCTAATACAATTACAGGACTAGGAACAAGATTTAGAGAACAATTAAAAGCAGGTGATAGAATAGTAATAAGAGGTATGACTCACGTTGTATCTAATGTTGCAGATAATTTAACAATGAATGTTACTCCAGACTATAGAGGAGTTAATCCAGCCGCTGGTGTTAAAAGTTGTTTAGTATTTGATAAAAAAGTTAAACAAGAAAATTGGAATTTAGACCCTGTCAATGGAACTGGACCTAGTGGATATGATTTAAATGTATCTAAGATGCAGATGATAGGTCTACAAATGTCCTGGTACGGAGCAGGATTTATCGATTACATGACAAGAGGTGGTGATGGTAACTTTATTTTCTGTCACAGAATGAGAAATTCTAACATTAATACAGAAGCATATATGAGAACAGGTAACCAACCTGTGCGTTATGAAGTTACTAATGAAGGTCCAAATGGTAAACTTTCAGATAATATAAATGCTGGAGATACAACAATAAGATTAGTAGATGCTTCTTTCTTTCCACCAAATGGCGGAACGCTTTATATAGATAATGAAATTATAACATACACAACTGTTACTGGTAATAAATTAACAGGTGTTACTAGAGCAACTCAATTAACTAACTTTTCTTCAGGAGCCACTAGATCATATACAGCAGGTCCGGCGGCTGAACACTATAGAAATACTGGAGTTGTATTAATTAGTAACACGGCAAGTCCAATTATATCTCACTGGGGATCATCTTACATAACAGATGGTGACTTTGATGAAGAACGTGGATATTTGTTTAGTTATGCGGCAACGAATACAGAATTAGAAACTACGAAAAAAACTGTGTTCCTAATAAGATTAGCACCATCAGTTGCTAACGCTTTAACAGGAGACCTTGGAGATAGAGACTTGCTTAACAGAGCCCAGTTGCTACTTGAAGGTATAGAAATTACAACAGAACCTATGGCTAGTAACCCAGGTTCACTGGTCTTACAAGGAGTGCTTAATCCTCAAAACTATCCATTAGATCCAAGTGATATAGGTTGGACGGGACTGTCAGGAACTGCACAAGGTGGTCAACCATCGTTTGCTCAAATAGCGGCAGGTGGTTCGGTTAACTGGAACGGTGGAGCTACTCAGGTTACTGCAACAGCAGACACATCGGCGGCAATTTCAACTCAAGTTACAAACAACTGGTGGAATATGGGTAGTTGGTATAACAATTATTCATACTGGTTAAAAGAAGATGGTCCAGGAAACAACAATGGTTTTGATGGCAGAGATATTAAAGTAGGAGATTCAGTAAGTGGTGGTAGTTTCCCAGCAGGCACAATTATTACAGAGCTTTATGAATATTCTTATTACTATCTAGCATACTACAGTAATAATCACGGTGGTATTCCGATGGGAACAGCAATTACGTTTTCTATGGGAGGTACATTAACTAATACAAACTACTTGTACATGGATCCAACTTCATGGGAAGCTTCAAATGCCACACAAGGTACAGAATTACAAGACACTAATTTTCCATCTGGTACATCTGTTATTAGTGTAGACCCATTAGGAAGATATGGTCCAGTTGCTACTGGTACAACTTATTATAAAGTAACGTTTTCACAAACATCAACAGCGGCTATTGCCGCAGGTGCAAGTGTAACGTTCTTATTTGGTAATCCACCATATGCACAACCAGGTGAAATGATCTTTTCATTCGTTGCACAACCAGGTGAAAGAGCAACATTATCTCTTGCTCCGATCAAGGAATTGACTAATACTACATTAGGTGGAAGAGGAACATTTCCTAATGGTCCAGATGTGTTAGCAATTAACGTATATAGAACAGGTGGAACTGGAGCAGTTAACGGTACAGTTACACTGCGTTGGTCAGAAGCTCAAGCGTAATTATTTCTTTTCAGGATTGTCTTTTTTTGATTGGCTATCGCCTTTTATAACTCTATAATTATCTTCGGAATGATCAGGTGTGCTAACTTCGGATACGCTACCATGATCAGATACTAATTCTAATTGGTGAGGCATTAATGGTGGATTATACCAAGTTTCTCCTTCTTTAAAATCTTTAGTATATAAAGTTGCATCTTTAGTATCAATCCAATGTAATTTAAATGTTCCACTATTGCAAAACCATGTTTCATCTTTATCTTTATGAAAATGCATACTAAATTTTGCACCTTTTTTAGTAAACACCATAATTTTTCCACAGTATTTGTCGCTAGAAGCCCATATTAATTCATAGCCCCAACCCATTTCTCTTTTACCTAGTTTATTGATCATCAATAAATTCCTTAATTGTTTTCCAATTAATGTTTATATGTTTATTTAATTTTGTTAAATCGGCGCAAGTATAAGTTTGATATTGTTTGCTTAAATTTAATGGCATAGGTATTGTTTCTAACTTGGCATTGTATTTTTCAGCAATAATTTTAGCTACTCTTAAAAAACTAGTAGATTTACCAGTACCTACATTAAAAATACCACTAATATCTTGCTCTAACATTTGTTGATGTACTTTACATACATCACTAACACAAACAAAATCTCTAAGATAATTTTCACTATTTTCAAAAATTTTAATTGATTTATTTTCTTTAGCTTGTTTTGTAAATTTAGTTATAGGAGATGCTTGATCTTTTTTATCTTCTTCATGATGACCATACACATTAAAATATCTAAATCCTTGTACAAGAATTTGAAATCCATCTTTATCTACAGATTCTATAAAACGATCAAAGAAATATTTGCTCCATGCATAAGCATTCATTGGGTACACAGGACCTTCTTCATTAAAATTACCTGTAGTTCCATATACACTAGCAGAGCTGGCATATTGAAAATTTGTTCCCATACTATCACATAATTGTAATAATCTCATACTGAAATCATAATTTTGTTTCATTATTTTGTTTACATCGGTTTCAGTAGTTGTAGAAATTGCTCCTAAATGAATTATCCAATCATATTTTGATGGATCTGGAAAAGAATTTTCTATATAATCATAACCTTCTACAGTATGTCCTTTGGTTTGTAAATGTGCAAACAAATTACGTCCTATAAATCCTTTATATCCTGTTATTAAAATATTCATTAGTATCCGTCTGTTTGCCAATCTCTAGTTAATTTACATATTTCTTCTGGTATAGACAAATAAGAATATTTGCTATCTGGAATTGGTACAAAATTAATATTAATTGCTATTCTAACTTTTTCATCTGTACAAGTAGAACCTGAATGATTTAGATAGCTAGGAAAAATAACCATTGAATTTGCAACACTAGGTATTTGTACACCATTTTTAAATTCAGTATATCCATTATTAGTATTAACATAAAATATTGCTGTAAGTGAGCAAGGATGAATAGTATCTACATGGTATCCGTGAACAACTACTTTATCGGCTTTTGGAACAAGATTAGCTTTAATTCTAACAAAGTTTATTGGATCTAAAACTGCAAAAATTGGCATTAAAATTTCCCAATTTTCTCCTTGTGTAACAATTTTACTAAATTCTTGAAATTGATGTACAAATTGTTGTTGATATTCTGATGTACCTGGTTTTGCAGTGGCCTCACCTACAACATAATCATAGTAATACCAAGGAAAACTTTTATCCATTATTCTATTTCTTAATTTTTCAAAATCTTCAGTACTTAATACATCATTAACAGTTATAATTTTATCTTTCATTTTTAATTTTCTCTATTATATCACTTGTAGAATGTCCTTCTATTCTTGAAAAAATTTTAACTTCTGCAAGTTCATTTCCTATTACTGTTTCTACAGTCCAATCACCACCTTTTACTATAATATCTGGCATAATTTCTTGCATAAGATTGTGTGGATTATCTTCTTCAAAAACTTTAACTTCATCTACCCACGGTAACATCATTAATTGTTTAATTCTTTTATCAACATCATTAATAGGTCTATCAGGACCTTTTATTTTTTTAACACTAGCATCACTATTAATTCCAACAATTAATTTTTTACCTAAACTTTTTGCATATTTTAATAACTCTAAATGACCTATATGTAAAATATCAAATACTCCATTAGTAAAAATAACTCCTTTTTGTAAATCATTTAAAGTAACAGGAACAACACCACGTTGTTCTACATTTCTAGCTGATGCCATACACGCCAATTTACAACATTCAAATATATTAATATCTTTGGATATACCATAAGCTAATACACTTAAAAATGTATCTCCTGCGCCTGTAACATCAGCAACATCTTTTGCTTTTTCTTTTAATAATTGATATTCACCTGTAGTAGATAATACATGAGCACCATTACTACCATCTGTAACTATTAACCATGTCCATTGATGATCTCGCATAAATTTAAGAGCATCACTAATTGAAAATACACCATTCCATTCTTTGTATTCTTTCATATTAGGTTTAACAATATAGGCACCATCATAGGTATCTGCACTTTGTTTTGGATCTATTATTACATATTTTGTTTTTTCTAATAATTTAGATATTGTATCTTTTTTAATAACACCTTTACTATAATCACTAACAATTACTATATCATTTTCATTACAATCAACGGTAATTTCATTAGAATAGTTTTCTTCTTTATCTAATCTTAAAACGTGTTTACCACCTTGACCTATTATTCTTGTTTTAGTAGTTGTAATAGAATGGTTATAATTTAATTTAGGATGTATATCTTTATTCAAAAATAATTTTATTAATTTTTTACCTGCTTCATCTTGCCCTACTGCACCATATAATTCGCAAGGTACTTTTAAATTTGCAATATTAACTGCAACATTTCCAGCACCACCTATACTATATCTTTTATTATGTTCTTTTAAAACTAATACAGGACCTTCAGGTGAAACTCTGTTAGCTTGACCTTCTATCCATACATCTAGCATAATATCGCCTATTATTTTAATCATGTTATAAATTTAATCATTTTAAAAACTGTTTCTAATTTTGTTTGATTAGTTTTATTTTGTAGTGTTTTTCTTAATCCTTGGTGCAAAGGTTTAGGCCATCTACCAAAAGTTACCCAAGAATAACCATCATGTTCTTGATTTAATTTAGGTATAAATTCATTTTTAACTAAACAGAGATATGTGTGATATAAGAAATTTTCATCATTACTGATAAAAGTTTCCATAGGAATTGTTTTAATAATTTTTTGATCGCCTATTTCTTCTTTAATTTCTCTTTTCAAACCTTCCCACGCATTAGAATCAGTAGTAGTTGTTCCACCAACTAAACCCCATACGTGATTTTGTTTACTTTGTGTTCTATGTAATAATAAAAAACGTTGGGTGTCTAAAGTATAGAAAAGTGCTCCGCAACCAATTATTCTCTGGGTCATGTAAATAATTATCTTAAAGAGAGATGTTCCAGGTTCCTTTACGATATTCGCCTTCGAAACTTAATAACCAATTTGCGCCATCCCATTTATATTGAATGCCTGTATTAAGGTTGGTAATGTAGGTAGGAGTAAATGCTGTTGAATCTTCTAAATTATTAGCACTTGCATTAAAAATTATTGTCCAATCTGTTCCATTCCATTCTATAATATCATTAGCTTGAGCTATCAAGTCTCCTGCACCACCTTTCCATGCATCTGGTCCGTCTGTATTTTCTGTATCGCCTATAGGTCCTAATAACAATAATCTTTGACCTGCTACTTTTGTAGTTGATGGATTATAAGAAATAGGATCTATTACAAAATCTACTGTACCTCTTGCATCTGCATAGCCTTGAATAACGGAATCAGTAGGAATAGAATCCGTGTCCCAATTTATAATTAATTGATTTTCATTTAAAGTGTTTACTGCAAACGTTCCAGTAATTCTTGTACTAACATCTTTTCTATTCAGATATATTGTACTAATTCCTGCTTGGTAACTACCTGGTAATCTTTCTAATAAAGAATTCCAATTCACATTTCCAACAACACCTTTTTGTATTATTTGTGCAATATTATTCATTACAAGTATATCATATTGAATACCTGTAGTTCCTACAACACTATCAACATCTGCTTTGAAAGTTTCACTAGTATCAATTGTTCCATCTGCTGTTTTAACAATGTCTGCTTTAATACTTTTAGAATAATCGTCTTGATATGCTTGTAATTCAGGCATAGACTGACTAAGGTCAATGTTACCTGTTTTTTCATTATATATACTAGTAATAATTTGTGTTACTACTCCTAATTTTTTAACCTTAGTTGGAGGACTTATCCAAATAGGCGTTGTAAATCCTAAAGTAGCTACATCTATTTCACTCTCTGTTCCAGTTGGAATTGTTCTTCCACTAAAAATAACACTTGTTAAATCTACTACACTTAAACTAGTCCAATCAACATAATTGTCTGTAGTTTGTATTTCTAAACTTGGATTGAACAACATCATAACTTGTTCTAAAATTTGTAATTTTTGTTCTGTGTTTGTAGACCATATATCACAACTTACTCCTAATGAATAAGGTGTAGGCATTAAACGTTCTACTGTATAATTTTGTCCTTGTGTATTTAGGTATTCTTTTCCTGCTTCATCATATTGTCTTTCTCTTACATGAATTTTACTAATATAAGTAGCATCTGCTAATCTATCTCTAGCCATTTCTAAATTAGTAATGTATATTGCCATTCTTGGAGCTGATGGAATTTTATTTTCTGAATTATCTCTAATAATATGAGCAACTTGTCTAGTCATATCACCGTACATAACAGGTATTTGTCTTAAAACACCATCGCCATCTTTATAGCTAAAATTACTCATTAGTCTAATAATTTGAGTTATGTATCGTCTAATTTGTCCGTCGTAAAAAAATTGCATTATTTCTTCTCTGTTTTTTCTAGTTTAGATGGATAATTTTTTTTCACTGGCTCATAAAAAGTTCTAACTTTACCCATCCAATTTCGAGTAACTTTTTTAAGTCCTACTGCTTTTTCTGTACCAGGTATAGGTATTCCAAAAAATTCTTTAATTCTCATTAACCATCCGCCTTAGGTTTAAGTGCTTTAGATAAACTTTGTCTTTCAGTTACATCTTTTCCACCTATTGTATTAGTTGCTGTATTATTAACAAAACCAGTTTTCATAGTATTTCTTGTATCTGTATTTGTTAATGTCATACGTAATGAATCTTCCATTTTAACCCATCTAGCACCATCAAATCTAAATAATCTATTTGGTAAAAAGTCTGTTCTTAAATAATAGTCACCATTAATAGATCCTAATGGGAAAGTAATTCCATGACCAAACACTTCTCCGTTAGGTGCAAGTCCATCACCTATTAAGTATCCATCATATCCTTCTCTTTCAGGTGTTTGTTGTACTCTATCTGCTAATTCATTTTGTGTACTAGCATCTAGTGTATTTGTATCTGTTGTAACAAGTTCTGTTCTTCCTTGTTTATCTACTTGTAATGTATATAAATGGCTAGTTTCGTATCCGCTTTTTTTAGTATCTGCTTCTGCTTGAGCAACAACGGCAGTATTAATTTGCATTTCTGCTTCATAAGTGGATAATACATCTCTTAATGTTTGACTAGATCCTTCTTCTGCAGGTAAATCTAGTATACCTTTAAATTCTTGACTGTCTACTATTTGTTTTAATTTTACTCTATATAAATGAGGATACCACGATACACTAAATCCTTCTGCCGCCCTACTTATATCTTCTACTACATAGTATCTTTTTAACGCTAAATTAAAATCATTAAGAGCGTGTTCATCTTTAAGATGTGGTAATTCGAATACATCTCCTGGCATGACTTTTCTACCTAAAGTTTCTACAGATGTAGATATAGGAATAGTCATAAACAACGTATCATTTTGTAAAAATAATCCAAATTGACTCATATCAAAGTCAATATCTTGTACGTTGTAAATGCCTCTTAATTGATAAATGCTAGAATCATATTTTCTATCCCTATTTTCAAGGAATAACATATCTTGAATATTTGTTTCTTTAACAGCATCATACCTTGGTTGGCTAGATGTTGCGTCTGCTTCTTCAGGATTCTTAGGACCAAGGTATTTGTGTACAAATACGTCAGTACCTCCCACGGTAAACATCTCATTAACCGTCCTATCTAGAAACGCATAGTCATGACCCTTCTCTGGTTTATATAGACTTATTCTTGGCATATGTTATATTTATTCATAGGCAGGTACTTGATAAATATCTATAGAGAAGTATTATATGGCAGATTTAGCTACACAAAAACAGGAAATCTTTGACTACGTATACAATATGCTAGGTGGTGGCATGGTAGAAGTAGAGCTAGATCCACCACATTATGAAACAGCTTTACAAGATTCTCTTGATAGATTTAGACAAAGATCCGACAATTCAGTAGAAGAAAGCTATATGTTTCTCCCTACTGTAATAGACCAAAACGCATATACTTTAGGGCAAGAAGTAATAGAAGTTAAAAAGATATACAGACGATCAATTGGTTCTAGAACAGGCGGTGGAGACGGTGGTACATTATTTGAACCATTTAATTTAGCATATACAAATACCTACTTACTAGCAAGTACAAATATGGGTGGGTTATCAACTTATAACTTGTTTACACAATATCAAGAACTTGTAGGAAGAATGTTTGGTAGCTTTATTGAATTTAAATGGAATACTACTACTAAAGAATTAACATTACTACAAAGACCTAGAGCAGAAGAAGAAATTCTATTATATTGCTACAATTATAGACCAGCTACAGAATTATTAAGAGATTATCTTGCTAAAGAATGGCTTAAAAGATATACTCTAGCATTATGCAAAATGGCGCTAGGACAAGCAAGATCTAAATTTACCACAATTGCAGGCCCACAAGGTGGAGCCGCTTTAAATGGTACGGCACTAATCGCAGAAGGACAATCCGAAATAGAAAAACTTGACGAAGAACTTAAATTACAAGTTGCTGGCGGTCAAGGATATCACTTCACAATTGGTTAATAAAAACATTTGACATTAGTACTATTATCCGTTATAGTATTAAAATGATCATCGGTATTTGTGGATTAATGGGTAGTGGTAAAGATACAATAGCTAACCATCTTATTCAAAAACATCAATTTAAAAAAATTTCATTCGCAGATAAATTAAAAGAATCTGTTGCTACAATGTTTGATTGGGATAGAACTATGCTTGACGGTCAAACAGATGAAAGTAGACAATGGCGAGAAAAACCAGATGAATATTGGTCTAAAGAAGTAGGTCAATCTATTACTCCAAGATTTGTATTACAAAAATTTGGTACAGAATGTATGCGTGATAATTTTTATGACGGTATATGGGTTAGTATGACTAAAAAGAAAATTTTAGATAATCCTAATACTAACTGGGTTGTTCCTGATGTTAGATTTGAAAATGAAGTTAAAATGATTAAAAGTATTAGTGGTCAAGTATGGTGGGTAAAAAGAGGTGAATTACCTACATGGTTTAGAGTTTATCAAGACATAGGTGTTGAACCTAAAGACGTACATCCTAGTGAATGGTCTTGGGCAAAAGCTAATTTTGATAAAATTTTAGACAATGATTCTACTGTAGATAATCTTAGAAATCAGGTACAAGATCACCTTGTTTCCATTTAAATCCATGTTTGTGTAAAGTTCTTTGACAGTTAGCACATACCGTTTTAAGGTTTTTAAAATTACAATTAGTTAAATGTCCGTCTATATGATAGACGTTAAACTGCTCTGATAGATCACTTTTATATCCACATTTATCGCATTTTGCTTTCATACGATATCCTGCATTAAACCATTTAGGCATTCCATGACTTGTTCCGCCATACCTAATACAAGCCTCACATTTTTTTCTATAAAACGTTATATCCTTTTTATGATAGTTAATTGCACAAGGATTCTTACGACAATGGTTACATAAAGGTCTCATATAACGTATTTACCTGCCCTTTTCAGACCCTTTTGTAGACTTAATTATAGCTTACATTTCTTTGATATAGTATAAATAACGTTAACAAAGGAATTATAAGCAGGAGATTATAAAATGGCATTAGTTTCACCAGGAGTACAAGTAAGCGTAATAGACGAAAGTTTCTATACACCGGCCGAACCAGGCACGGTGCCAATGATATTTGTGGCAACAGCACAAGATAAAACATCAAGTTCAGGTACAGGTACAGCACAAGGTACATTAGCCGCAAACAGTGGTACAGTTTATCTTATGACATCACAAAGAGAATTAGCTGAAACATTTGGTGATCCAATTTTCAAAAAAGATGCAAATAATAATCCTATACACGCAGGTGAACTTAACGAATACGGTTTACAAGCGGCTTACTCATACTTAGGTGTAGCCAATAGAGCATATGTAACAAGAGCGGCAATTAATACAGCTGAACTAGAAGCAAGTGCTACAACGGCAACTGCAAATCCTGAATCAGGAACTTACTGGATGGATACTGCAACTACAAAATATGGTATATTTACTTGGAATAGTAATGCATCATCTACTACAGGTGGTCAAACATTTACAAACATTATTCCAACAGTATTAACTGATACTACACATCTTTCAGGTGGAGCAGGTTCAATTCCTAAAACTTCATTTGGTGCACAAGGTGATTATGTAGTTAATGCTACAACTACGTACAATGATTTTTACTTCAAAGACTATGATAATTCTTGGGTTAATATAGGATCAGCGGCTTGGAAAAAAGCCAATGCTACAGTAACAAGTACAATAGCAAATCCAACAGTTACAAATAGTAAAACAATGCTTATTAACAATACTCCAGTAACATCAGGTGGTACAGATGTTGCGGCAGTTGTTACGGCAATTACTGGTAATGTTACAGGAATTACTGCTAGAGCAGTAGCAGGTAAATTAGAAATTTACAGTGACGGAACAGATGGTTCTTATGCAGATACAGTTGTTATAGCAAACGGTGGTGGTACTCCAGGATTAGAAATAGAATTAGGAATTACAGCAAGTACTTACAATATGCCTCAATATAAAGATCAAGCTCATACTAGTGTTCCAGATTTCAAAAATCCAGCTGGTGGAAATGCTTCTTCAACAGGAAGACCAGCAGGTTCTATTTGGCTTAAAACAACAACTCCTAATTTAGGAGCTGATGCAGAAATTAAAAAATTTAATGGTACTACTAAATTATGGGAAGATATAACAGCAACTTTACATTCAAGTGGTAACAATGCTATCTACAATTTAGATAGATCTGGTGGCGGAAATAGTCTTGCTGTTGGTACAATATATTTAAATCATAATAATGGTACAACAGAATCAGACCTAAGACCATACAGAAGAGCAAATTCAGGTAACACATCAATTACTTCAAGTGTAATTGCAACGCAAGTAACAGGCGGTACATACGCATTTAATATTGCTGAATCAATAGTTGGTCAAGATGCAATGTCATCTGCGTCTACTATTTCAGTAACAACTACAGCGGCTACAACAGATGCTGATATTATTGCGGCAGGAATTAATGGTGCAGGAATGGTTAACGTTAGTGCAACTGTTGACAGTTTAAACAGAGTTGTAATTTCACACAATGACGGTGGTGAAATGCATATTACTGATACTGGCGGAGTGTTAGCACTTGCTGGTTTCTCAAGCACAACAACTAATATGGAATATGAGCCAGGTACAGATGCGGCAACAAATCCTAAACAATGGAGAGCTTCTAACTGGAAAGTATTAACATATACAGCTTCAGCAACGGCTCCTACAGCACTTGCGGCAGATGGTCAACTTTGGTATTCTTCAATAATTGATTCCGTTGATATAATGGAACACACTGGTTCTAAATGGGATGGATATTTAACTGTAAATGCAGGAACAGATCCAGCAGGACCACAAGTAAAAGCTACAGCACCTACTACACAATCAGATGACACAGTACTTGTAGCAGGAGATATTTGGATTGATTCATCAGACTTAGAAAATTATCCTAAAATTAATAAATGGAATACAACTTCTCTTAAATGGGTTGCAGTAGATAACAGCGATCAAACAACAGAAGATGGAGTAGTATTTGCAGATGCTAGAAGTTCAACTGCAGGTGCAGATACAACAGATGCTACAATTGTTGCTTTATTAACAAGTGATTATGTAGATACTGATGCTCCAGATCCAGCATTATATCCAAAAGGAACATTACTAGTCAACTTACGTAGAAGTGGATTTAATGTTAAGAGATTTGCAAGAAATTATGTAGATACTACAGCTAGTAACGTTAGAATGGCTAACGCATCAATGAGTGGTTACTATGCTCACAGATGGGTTACAGAATCAGCTAATAATTCAGATGGTTCTGGTGCATTTGGACGACACTCACAAAGAAAAGTTGTTGTACAATCACTTCAAGCAATGGTTAATAGCAACCAAGATATTAGAGATGATGAATCTAGAATATTCAATTTAGTTGCGGCTCCAGGTTATCCAGAATTAATTGGAGAACTAGTTAGCTTGAATACTGACAGAGGATTATCAGCATTTATAGTTGGTGATGCTCCATTTAGATTATCTTCAGATTCAACATCATTAAGTAATTGGGCAACAAACATTAACTCAGCAACTGAAGACAACGACAAAGGTCTTGTAACTTCAAATGATTATCTTGGAGTATTTTATCCATCAGGATTTACAAGCGATAACTTCGGTAAAAATGTAACTGTTCCAGCAAGTCACATGATGCTTAGAACGATTGCTTTAAGCGATCAAGTTTCTTTCCCATGGTTTGCTCCAGCAGGAACTAGAAGAGGTACTATTACAAATGCTACTTCAACTGGTTATATTAATAGCGAAGGTGAATTTACTTCATCAGCATTAAATGAAGGTCAAAGAGATACATTATATTCTAATAATGTTAATCCAATTACTTTCATAACAGGTGCAGGTTTAGTTAACTATGGACAAAAAACTAGATCAGGTGCAACATCATCTTTAGACAGAATTAATGTTTCAAGATTAGTAATTTACATTAGAAGTCAATTAAACAAATTGGCTAGACCTTTTGTGTTTGAACCTAATGATAAAATTACAAGAGACGAAATTAAAGCTCAAGCAGACAGCCTATTACTTGAATTAGTAGGTAACAGAGCATTATACGACTTCTTAGTAGTGTGTGATGAATCAAATAACACACCTGCAAGAATAGACAGAAACGAACTTTATTTAGACATAGCAATAGAGCCAGTTAAAGCAGTGGAATTTATATACATTCCATTAAGACTTAAAAATACTGGTGAAATAGCAGGTTTATAATAAGATAAATACTATAGGAGAAACAAATGAGTATATCGACACTATCAAAGATCACAGTACCATTGAATTCTAGCCAATCAGCTAGTAATCAAGGTCTATTGATGCCTAAATTACAATATCGTTTTAGAGTATCATTAGAAAACTTTGGTGTATCAACTCCTACAACTGAACTAACAAAACAAGTTGTTGATGTTACAAGACCTAATTTAACTTTTGAAAACACAACAATAGATGTTTACAATTCTAAAGTATTTTTAGCAGGTAAACATACTTGGGAACCAATTACTTTAACATTAAGAGAAGATGTTGCAAATAACGTTCAAAAATTAGTTGGAGAACAACTACAGAAACAATTTGATTTCTTTGAACAATCTGCGGCGGCTTCAGGTGCAGATTACAAATTTGTAACTAGAATAGAAGTAACTGATGGTGCAAATGGTGCCAATGTAGTTAATATTTTAGAAACATATGAATTATATGGTTGCTATGTTCAATCAGCAAACTATAATACTTTAGCATACAACTCTAGTGAACCAGTAACTGTTACGTTAGTAATGCATTATGATAATGCTATACAAACACCACAAGGTACAGGAATAGGTACGTCAGTGGGCAGAACAGTTAATACTTTAATCACTGGTGGCGGTGCATAATAACAAAATTTAAAATTCCACTAATAGAGGAGGCGCTATGGCGCCTTTTTTATTCTCTGCCCTGTTTTTCTACTCGATAAATACTGTATATGGCAAATTTACTAAACGGATTTTTGGATAACTTAAAAAGCGGTGTCCTGTCACCAAAAGGTAATCTTGGTGATTTCGCTCACGCGGCTAGATTATATGTAGACGATAGTTTTAGACTTGCTCCAAAAGTAAAATTTTTATATCACGTAACATTTAATTTAAATAAGAATATTCCAATAGCAAATCCTCCAATATGGAAACACGGAACAGAATTGAATATGTTAGTAAAAGGTGTTGAATTACCTAAATATTCTATTGATACAGACACAGTTTTTGCATATAATAAAAAAAGAAAAATTCACAAAAAAATTCAATATGATCCTATAAACGTTGTATTCCATGATGACAATTATGGTGTAACAACTGCATTATGGGAATGCTATTTTAGATATTATTTTAAAGATGGTAATTATGGAGCTCTTAATACTATGGGGCATCCTGATGCAGGTATACCTAGAGAATTTAATAGAACACAAGGAGGTCCATTTAATAGAGGAAATTCTTATTTGTCATCCACACATAATAGATATAGATTTGGTTTAGATGCAGGATCTTATGAACCATTTTTTCATAGTATTCAAATATATCAAATGGCTAGAAAAACATTTACTTGTTTTACATTAGTTAATCCTATAATTTCTAGTTGGACACATGATTCACTTCAAAATGGAGAATCAGGTCCATTAACAAATATGATGGGCATAGAATATGAAACTGTATTTTATAGCAGAGGTAAAGTAGTTCAAGGTAGTGCACCTAAAGGATTTGCTTTAGAACATTACGATAAAACTCCAAGTCCTAATTCATTAAGTGGTGGCGGAACTACAAGTGTATTTGGTCAAGGAGGAATATTAAGTGGATTATTTAATGACGGTACAGGACCTAACACATACATAGGCAGTCAATTAGGTGCAGGTGGAGGTAAAATGACTTTAGGAACTATTATAAGAACTGCTAATAGAATTAAAAATGCTAAAAATTTATCTAAAGGTGGATTAATGCAAGAAGGTTTTAATATACTAACAGGTGCAATTGGAAAAATAGGTGGTACATCTGATTCTTCTTATGGTGTTGCTAATACTGTTATTGGTAGATCAGTACAAAATGTTAGAGGTGGAATAGTTAAAGCAATTAAAGGATTAAAATAATATGTCACAAAATATACCAAGTACTACTGAAAATAATTCAGAAACTTCAGTAAAACAATTTTTTAATAAATTTTTTACAGAGACTATAACATTTCCTAGTAATCAAGTAGATGCAGTTGTAGGATTTTTTGAATCTAAAGGATTTGATAAAGTTGCTAGTATAAGCACAGCTACAATTTTATTGCAACAAGCAAAAATAGATAATGTAAATGTATTTCAATTAATTGATACATTAAAAGGATTAGAAACAGCTAGATTAAGTTACATGGTAACAGAAGTATTAAATCATAATAGATCAAAAATTTCATCTTTAGGTTATAAAATAACCGATTCAAACGAGGCCACTCAAAAAAGAAATATAGTGGTATAGTCCATGAAGCGTTATCTAAGTGGCAAATTCAATCCTAAAAATCCTGGCAAATACATAGGTAATAGATCTCCTTTATATAGATCAAGTTGGGAATTCGCTTTCATGAGATTCTGTGATGAAAGTCCTAGTATTAGTAAATGGGCCAATGAAGCAATTAAAATTCCTTACAAACACCCTTTCACAGGAAAGTTTTCAATTTATGTTCCTGATTTCTTTATAGCATACACAGATAAAAAAGGAAAAAGCCACGCAGAAGTTATAGAAATTAAACCTGAAAATCAAACTAAAAAAGAAAGTTTAGGTGAAAGCAAAGCTAATAAAATACACTATGTCATCAATCAAGCCAAATGGCATTCCGCTATAGCATGGTGTAAAAACAAAGGTTTTAGATTTAGAGTTGTTAATGAGAAAGACCTTTTCCATACTGGAAGACGCGGATAAAATTCTAAATAAATATAGTAACATATAATTATGACCAAAAAATTAGAAGAATTATTGGATTTGCCTGAATCTAAAGAAATAGTAGATGAAGAAAAAGCTAAAGAAGAAGAAAAAGCTGACATTAAAAAAGTAAAAATTGAAGACCACGAATCTACTAAAAGGAACATAGCAGAATTAGACAAAATAACATCCGCTTTACCTCAAGTAAAAGGACTAGGAGATATGACTGATACAGAGGTAAATGATATTAGTTCTAGAGCCATTGATGCATATGAAGATTTAATGGACTTAGGTATGAACGTAGAAAGTAGATATTCCTCTAGAGTATTTGAAGTAGCAGGACAAATGCTTAAAACAGCCCTAGATGCCAGGGTAGCTAAAATAGATAAGAAGCTTAAAATGGTTGATTTACAGTTAAAGAAACAAAAACAAGACTCTAAACAGGGTGTTGATGACACTACTAACATAGTACAGGGCGAAGGATATGTCATTACTGACCGGAACAGTTTACTCGAGAAGTTGAAGAAACTGGCTAAATAATGCATATGAGCAAAAGTTTTAAAGAATATCTAGCTGAAAGTAAAAGAACTTACAATTTTAAAGTAGGTCTAGCAGGTGATCTTGCAGAAGGTACTGTTGACAAACTTGAATCAGCTATGCAGAAATACAGTGTAGTTAAAATGAGTAATGGCAAAAAAACGCCTATTCAGAAAAAAGCATTAGATTTTCCTGCATTAGAAAATACAGAAGTTACATATTTTGATATTGAAGTTGAATATCCAACAACTACTTCTGTACTTGAAGAATATTTAAAACATACATTAGGTTTAGCTGAAAATCATATAGTAGTTAGAAAACCTGGTGACCCTTTAGTTGCTCAACAAGAAGAGCCAAAAGCAGGTGACGGAAAAGCTAATTTAGAAAGTGAATATCCTAAAGCTGATCCTAAAGCACAACAAACAGTAGGCAGTTCTAGAGTAATGGAATTACTTAAAGATTTAGAAAAAGCTAGAAAAGAAAGACCTAAAGAAGACGCGGCGGATGCCATTAAAGATATTAAGGCTCCTAAAGATGCAAAGATAATGGAGAGATAAAAAATGGATATTAGAGATTTTATAGGTAAAGTAAACAAGATTCAAAGCAAAGAAGAAAACAGAAAAGAAGCTAATAAAGAAACGATAAAAGAGTCAGTTCAGTTTTCTATGGTTGGTGACAATCTTGGTGACATTCAAAACTTTTTACAAATTTTTAAAAACGCAGGAGTAGAAGCACCAAAAATGGATGCCGCTACTACTACACAAGACGTAGAAGATATAGTTCAACCTGAAACAGATGCTACTGAAGATAAAATTCCAGGAGATAATGAAACTAATTCACCTCATCCAGAAGTTAAAGATACAAACTTTATGACAAAGGATATCGCAGGTGGTATTAATAAAGCTAAAAAGACTTATCCAAAAGTTTCATCTGGAGACAATCCAATGGCTATGGAACAAGAAACTGTTGATTTTGTTGCAAAAGTTAAAGAAGATATAGCAAGTCAATACAAAGAATACAAAGCAAAGTAGTTTTCAAAACATATTCCACCCCCCAGTTTACTACTAAATATTAGTATGTCAATGAAAAGTTTAGATGGTGTATTAACCAAAAAAGCACACCTTAAGGAAAAATTTACAGAAAAACAACTAGCAGATCTCACTGAATGTACAGATCCAGAGCAAGGGTTTAGACATTTTGCTAAAAATTATTTTCATATTCAACATCCAGTAAAAGGTAAATTACTATTCGTACCTTATGAATACCAAGATAGACTTTTAACAAGTTATCATAATTTTAGATTTAATATTAATATGCTACCGCGACAAAGTGGTAAAACTACTTCAGCCGCTTGTTATCTATTGTGGTATGCTATGTTTCATCCAGATCAAGTTATATTAATAGCCGCACATAAATTTGCAGGCGCTCAAGAAATTATGCAACGTATTCGTTATGGATATGAATTATGTCCTGATCATATTAGAGCAGGTGTAATAAATTATAACAAAGGTTCTATGGAATTTGAAAATGGAAGTAGAATAGTTAGCACAACAACAACTACAAATACTGGAAGAGGTATGGCAATATCATTATTATATTGTGATGAGTTTGCTTTCGTAAATGCCAATATAGCTAGAGAATTTTGGACTTCTATTTCACCAACATTAGCAACAGGAGGTAAAGCAATAGTTACATCAACTCCTAATTCAGATGAAGATATGTTTGCAACTTTATGGAAACAATCTCAAGATAAATTTGATGAACATGGTAATGAAGCAGAACTTGGGGCAAATGGTTTTCATGGTTATACTTGTATGTGGAATGAACATCCGGATCGTGATGAAGAATGGAAACAACAAGAATTAGTTAGAATAGGAGAAGAAAGATTTAGACGAGAATATGGTTGTGAATTTTTAGTTTATGAAGAAACTTTAATTAATAGTATTTTCTTATCAACGTTAGAAGGAAAAGAACCTATATTGAATATGGGACAAACACGTTGGTATGAAAAAATTAATTCAGAAAGTATTTACGTAATAGCATTAGATCCTGCAATGGGTACCGGTGGTGACAATGCCGCAATCCAAGTTTATGAATTACCTAGTTACAAACAAGTCGGCGAATGGAAACATAATATGACTGGTATACCACAACAAGTTAGAATTCTAAAAGACATTTCAACTTATATAAAAGATGAATCAAGAAATCCTAATGGTTCAAATATATATTGGAGTGTAGAAAATAATACAATAGGAGAGTCAGCATTGTTAGTAATTCAAGACTTTGGTGAGGACACTATACCTGGTATGTTTGTAAATGAGCCTATTAGAAAAGGTCATATTAGAAAATTTAGAAAAGGATTTAATACAACACACAAAACTAAAATAAGTGCCTGTGCAAGATTAAAATCTATGATAGAAAGAAACAAAATGACAGTTCATAGTAAACCACTAATTAGTGAACTTAAATCTTATATAGCATCAGGTTCCTCTTATAGAGCTAAAACGGGTGAACATGATGACCTAGTTAGTGCATCTTTATTAGCTATGAGAATTATACAAGTATTAAAGGATTGGGATCCTAAAGTATATACGTCATTTAGCCAGGCAGACGAGGATACAACAGAAAGAGTTATACCACTGCCGGTGTTCGCAAGTTACACAGGTTGATAAATACAAGATATATGAATACAAAAGTAGTTGCAAACGATTTATTCAATAAAATTAGGGGACGATTTCCATCTGTCACTTTGGGCAATGATGCGGGAGAAGTTACTAATAACCCCGAAGAAGCACGTTATTTTGACTTCGATTTTAAGGAGGACGGAAAGCAACTAGGAAAGGTAAGTATTAGTATAGACGACAAAGATGGTCTAGTAGTACTACATAATACGGATTTTATAGAAAATGCCGATAGTGGAGTAAAGCATAAGTGGTTTGAGTTTCTTAAAGAACTAAGAACCTTTGCTAAAGCAAGAATGCTTAATTTTGATACAAGGGATATTACTAAAAGTAACCTTGAAAAAAGAGACTATCAGTTTTTGAGTCAAACACGGAGAGATGGCAAGGAAAATAATATGAGTGAGTCTAATATATACGGAACTACAAAAACTAGTTTTCAACCTATTGGAAATGCACGTTTAGTTATTAAACATTCTGCTCCAATAGATATGACAGTTGGTGGTGGTAGATCTCGAAGAATAGAATCTTTATTCATTGAAAGTCCTACAGGAGAAAGATTTAGATATCCCCTTAAACATCTTAATGGTGCGAGAGCAATGGCACAACATATTTCAAATGGCGGTGTTCCTTATGATGATTTTGGGAAACACATAGCAGGATTAAGTGAAGAACTTTCAAAATTAAAACAATTTAAAACATATATTAATCGTTCAGCTGTAATGGCAGAAGGTCTTAAAGGTTATCTATCTATTGTAGATGAAAGAGTAGAAGAAATTAAAAGTACCTGCCAAAAATTACAAAAAAATTCATATTATTCAGAAGCAATTAAAGATTACAAAACAACAGAAATTAAAGAAGTACCAGAAGAAATTAAACAAAATTGGGTAGACGAATTAACAATTAAAACTTTTAAAGAAGAATTAAAAGATGTATTTCCTTACATTTATAATTTAGTTTCAGAAAAAACATCATCTACAGAAGTTACGCCAGAAGATTTTGAAGAAGCAGGAGGCTTTCAAGGAGAAACAGAACCTCATATGCTTCAGTATGATTTAGCAGGTGACTACGATAGAGAAAGAGGCGTATCAGATCAAGACGCTGAAGCAATTAAAGCCAAATTAGCAGACGCTGGTATTACAGCAGAAGTACATCCAGATGAAATGCGTTATAATGGAGTTCATATTCATACATTATCATCTGCAGAAGAAGTAGAAAAAGTTTTAGGTGATATGATTGAACATATTGCTGACATAGGAGATTTTGATCAAGCATTAGATTCTATTGTGGGCGAAGCAGAAAATGGTTTATTTTCATCTGATCCTGAAGAAGCTAAACAATCATTATCAACATTAAATAATTTAATGGACAAACATTTCCCTGCAGGAGTAAATGGTGTTAATGGTTTAGAAAGTTTACAAGGTATTATCGACGATAAAGAATTAAACGATCAAATAGTGTCAATGGGTAAAGAAGATAGTGATACTTGTATAAGAGGTACAATAATGAATTATATTAAAAGCAAAAGACCAGATTTAGCTCAAAGTATTAATGTAGGCGATATGAGACCAGAAGGAGAAACATTAACTTGGGAAAATATTAAACCTTATGTATCTGTACAAAGAGACGCCGATAATAAAGTTCAATATCATGTATTAGACAAAGATGAAAAAGACATATTTGTAACACATGATTCTAAAGAAGCAACACAATTTTTAAGAAACAATTTTAATGACTTAAGAAAAGGTACAGCAAAACCAGAAATGCCAGCAGGTTGGGAAGATGATTCCGGTAATGTTTCTATAATGAAAGGACCAGATGGCAAAATTAGTTTAGAACCAAAGAGTGATGGTCCAGGAAAAGAAGAAGAACCAAAACTTGATGATCCAAAAAATTTAGATGAATTTATTAAAAGCCATTTTGATTATACAACTAACAATTTTCCAAAAGGTGAAACAGGTCTTTTAACAGCAGTTGAAAAAAGATTTGGTGAAAAACACGTAAGAACTGCTGAAGCTATTATCCAAAAATTAATGACGGGCCAAGATAGAGAAATTAATAGAATAAAAAAATTGGCTGGCGTTTAATCCTAAAATATTATCCAAAAAAAATACTTGACTAAATAACAATGTTAATATAGTATTGACATTATGCTTGTCTTATGCTACATTAACAATAAGGCACAATTAACAAAGGCTAAAAATAGGAGGCTTATATTATGGCAACATTAGCAGACATTCGTGCAAAACTTAAAGAACAAGAAGCACGACAAGGCGGCGGAAGCCGATCAGGCGGAGACAACGCCATTTTTCCATTTTGGAATCTGAAAGAAGGAGAGCAGGCAACTGTTCGTTTCTTGCCGGATGGAAATAAAGAAAACACTTTTTTCTGGAAGGAACGTTTAATGATTAAACTACCTTTCCAAGGTATTAAAAGTGATACAGACTCTAAACCGATACAGGTTCAAGTTCCATGTATGGAAATGTATGGAGAAACTTGTCCTATACTATCAGAGGTTAGAGGATGGTTTAAAGATCCCAAGTTAGAGGATATGGGAAGAAAATATTGGAAGAAAAGATCTTATATCTTTCAAGGTTTTGTTGGAACAAATCCTTTAAATGAGGAAACTACACCAGAAAATCCAATTAGAAGATTTATAATTGGACCACAAATTTTCCAAATTATCAAAGGTGCATTAATGGACCCAGACATGGAAGATTTGCCAACGGATTCAGTAAACGGTGTTGATTTTAGAATAATCAAAACTAGCAAAGGTGGCTATGCAGATTATTCAACTTCGACTTGGTCAAGAAAATCAAGACCACTTTCTGAAGAAGAAACTAAAGCAGTTGAACAACATAGTTTGTGGAACTTGAGCGACTTTCTTCCAAAGAAACCATCTGAAGTAGACGTTAAAGTAATCAAAGAAATGTTTGAAGCATCTGTGGATGGCGAAGCATATGACCAAGAAAAATATGGTCAATACTTTAGACCAGCAGGTATTGGTGCAAGAACAGGTGATCCAGTAGCAACGCCAAAAGCGTCTACACCGGCTCCTAAAAAGGATACGGTTCAGGAAACGCCAAAGTCTAATGCTGATACTACTAAACAGAATAGTAAAGCTGAAGACATTTTAGCGATGATTAGAGCAAGACAACAAAAGTAACTTAATTAATATGGTGGGGATTAATTCCCCACTATACAATATTATGAAAAAAGAAATTAAAAAGATAATAGACTGGATATTATACAAACAAATACCTGCTTGGATATTGTTATTAGTAATAATAATCTGGATCTTAATATAGGATAAAAAATGGCAAATAAGGCGTTTGACGTATCAAAATTCAGAAAAAGTATTACAAAAAACATTCAAGGATTAGGCATAGGGTTCAACGATCCAACAGATTGGATAAGCACAGGAAACTATGCGTTAAATTATTTAACAAGCGGTGATTTTAACAGAGGTATACCTTTAGGAAAAGTAACAGTATTAGCAGGTGAACCACAAGCAGGAAAATCTTATATAGCATCAGGTAACATTATTAAGTCAGCACAAGAACAAGGAATTTTTGTAATTTTAATAGATTCAGAAAATGCTTTAGATGAAAAATGGCTACAAGCACTTAACGTAGATACAGATGATAAGAAACTTTTAAAATTAAGTTTATCCATGATAGATGATGTAGCAAAAACTATATCAACATTTATGAAAGATTACAAAGAACAATATGCAGAAAATAAAATAGATGCACCAAAAATTTTATTTGTAGTAGATAGTTTAGGTATGTTATTAACACCCACTGACGTTGATCAATTTGAAAGGGGTGATATGAAAGGTGATTTAGGTAGAAAAGCAAAATCTTTAACAGCACTTGTAAGAAATTGTGTTAATATGTTTGGTAGTTGGAATGTAGGACTTGTTGCAACAAATCATACTTACGCATCACAAGATATGTTTGATCCCGATGATAAAATATCAGGCGGACAAGGATTTGTATATGCATCATCTATTGTAATAGCAATGAAAAAATTAAAGTTAAAAGAAGATGAAGACGGTAATAAAATAACAGATGTACGTGGTATTAGAGCGGCTTGTAAAGTTATGAAAACAAGATTTGCAAAACCGTTTGAGTCGGTACAAGTTAAAATTCCATATGATACAGGCATGGATCCATATAGTGGATTAGTAGACTTATTTGAGAAAAAAGGTATTTTAGTCAAATCGGGTAATAGATTAAAGTACGTCGGACCTGACGGAAAAGAGCACTTAGATTATAGAAAAGCATGGACCGGAGATAAATTAAAGATGTTAATGGATGATTTTGACCAGATGCAAGATAATCCAACAGCAAAAGAAATTGAAGAAGAAACGGAGTAATCTATGCTAGATTCTAACAAAGTAATAGAACTATGGCAGTTCTTTAAAGAATATCTAGATCAAAAACAAATAGAAGTAATTGCAGAAAAATACGTTGATTTATTAGCAGACTACGGAGTTTCAGATGTAGAATTACAAGATGCAATAGGTCATGATGATATTTTAGATGATGCAATAAATTATTATTTAGATGTAGATAATGAGGATAAACACGACGACGAATTAGAAGATTATTAATGTCAAATTGGTATACAAAAATATCTAGAAGTACTGGAGAAATACCTGAAGCTATTAAGTATTTTGAAACTGAATTACAAAGTGCAAGAACTGAAATAAAAATTAGAGGTAATGTTGAAAAACAATCAGCAGAATTACCTGGTGTAGTTGAAAATAGATTCCATCAATTACAAGAAATAGAAGCAATATTAGAATACTTAAATATAGAATTAAGAAGATTAAGAAGCAAATTTTTCAAAAAATATTTAGAAAATTATCAAAGAGCATTGTCTAGTAGAGACGTAGAAAAATACGTAGATGGTGAACCAGACGTTGTTGACTACGAAAAAATTATTAATGAATTTGCATTATTGCGTAATAAATGGTTAGCAGTAACCAAAGGATTAGACCAAAAACAGTGGCAAATAACTAATATAGTTAAGTTAAGAGTTGCTGGTATGGAAGACGCAACCGTTTAACACCTTCCACCAAACTTCCTCCAAATAAATATTACAAAATAACCATGACTGAATTCAAATTGCCAAAATTGGAAGGTGACAAATCATCCGGATCACATATAATTTATTATAGTTGTGACCCTAATTATTGGAATGATTACGGAATATACTTGGCTAAAAGCACTACATTTTACAACCCCGATGTGTATTTGCACATACATATTTTATTCAATAACAAAGTTGAACATATTAATAAACTTAACGATCCAAAAATATCTTATTCTTACGAACTTGTAACTGATAAATTTTTAAATTCATTAAAGTTAACTAGCAACACATATTATAGAACAAGAAGTTATGATTTACTACATACAAAAGATGAAAAAATAGTTAAACAAAAAATATATTTTGCTAGTATAAGATTTATTAGAATAAAAGAACTTTTTAAAAATAGCCAACACGTATTACAACTAGATGCTGATGGACTTTGTCGCAAAAAATTTAATTTAACAGACTTTGAAAAAATTACAAAATTGCCATCAGCAATGAGAAAACCAAAAGATCCTAATACATTAATTGCAAGTTGTATAACACCTGGTACAGGAATAGAAAGTTCTAAATTTAAAACTAATTTAGCTGTACAAATGACTACGGCTTTTGCTGGAGAAATTTATTGGTTCATAGATCAAGTTATATTAAAAAAAGTTTTTAGTAAATTTAAATTTGAATCTATTCCTTATCATTGGAATGCTTGGGGTTTTAAACCGGCAGATATATTCAGTACAGCAAAAGGTAAAAAGAAAAACAATTGGAGATACCTGGATGTAAGAGCAAATTGGTTAGATAAAAAAGCACGAAAAGAATATATTTTAAATTGTACAGAAGGTAGAAAGAGAAACTTACTTAACAAATGAGAACGCAAGGTTACATAATTTATTTGCCACATCATAAAAATAGTGTCCTATGGAGTGATGAAGCATTAAAATCTGGAAAAAAATATAATTGGAATTTACAATTATTTCCTGGCGTTGATGGCAAAAAAGAAACTCTTAAAGATTATGGTTTAACAATATATCAAAAAAATAAAAAATGTAAAAGATATATGTCTAGACCAGGCACAGCCGGTTGCTTTTTAAGTCAATGGCAGTTATGGAATATGTGTTATAATACTAATAAAACTATAGCAATATATGAGCATGATGTAATTTTTAAAAAGCCAATGGAGCAACAATATAAATTTAATGATGTAATTAAATTAGAAGGATTTAATAAAGCTAAACCAGTTGCTGGACAGTGGTGGGAAGGTGCAAGAGCATATCTAATTAAACCAAAAGGTGCTAAAAAAATAATTGATTGGGTTAAACTTAATGGTGCTATGCCGGCAGATTGGATGTTAAATGATGGTATAGTAGATGTTAAATTTGACGTAAACAAGGCAGTAACATATAAACAAAGAGCATTTAGCTTTACAAAGGATTTAAAATGAAACAACTAATATTTCAAGTTGCTGTTGGTAAACAAAATATATTATATGAAATTTGTATTAAAAGTGTAGCAAAGTATTGTAAAAAATTTAATATAGATCATATTGTATTAAGAGAACCTAAATTAAAAATTAGACCAGATTTAAATAGAACAGGACGCAGTAAAGAAGCAGTTGAAAGATTAGGATACCTTCCTATATTTGAAAAAGAAAATGCATTTGAATATTTAAAACCTTATGATCAAGTATGCATTGTGGATAGTGACATATACATTAAAGATACTGCACCTAATGTATTTGACGAACTACCGCAACAATATGATTTTGGTGGTTGTGTTGAAAGAGAAATGCCTTTAACTAAAAAATATTTTAACAAAATAAGAAAATATTCTAAAAATGCTTTTCAAAATTTGACAGACGTTGAGTGGGAGTGGACCGATAATGGAGCAAAATTTATTAATATGGGTTTAATGTTAATGAACAAAAGTATGTTAAAATACCTAAATAATGAAACGCCAAAACAATTTTTAACACGCCCAGAGTTTAAAGATTTTGTTGATGGAGTAGGTTTTTACAAATGGTCAACGGATCAAATGTTATTAAATTGGTGGGTTAAAAAATCTCAAATGAATACTAAATTTTTAGATTGGAAATGGAATGCTTTATATACAGCAGTACACGATCATAAATTAAAAGAAGCATACTTTGTACATTTCTTTTTAAAAGATTTATTACCTAATAAAGGAAACGAGATAGAAAGATTATTAAAATTAATATGATACACATAGTAAACAGAATAATGAGTACTAGAATTCCTAACCTACGTTATACAATGCCAGGGTTTGGAGATGCAATACATACAATTCTTTTAGCTCACTTGTATGGTAAAGCACATAACGATCAAGTTACAATGCATTTAGACAAAGACAAATATAATAAAGATAAACCAGGAACTCTGGCTCAATGTATTTCTTTGTTTCCTAAAAATACAATTTTTGTAGAAGGACACGATAAGTGGTTTAAAGGAGATATAGAGTTTGTAGATTATATTACAAAGTTAAAAGGAAAATGTATTGGACACTATTATAAAGATTTTCCTAATAGTCATAGAGTACAAAAAGTTGTTGAACCTTTCTTTTGGGCTGATGACTATCTTAATAATGGCTATCCGTGTTTGTCAGCAGAAGATATGAGTCACGAAATAAAGTTACCTAAAAAGTTTATAACTGTTCAATGGGACGCAGGTTCTAAAAATAGAAAATTATCAGGAGAACAAATTAATGAAATACACAATTCTTTTAAAAATAAAGGGTGTGAAATTGTTGTAGTAGGTGGAGAAGCTCAAGGAAAATTAAGAAGATCATTAAAACATATAGGGTACGCAATGTCAAAAGCAGATTATCATGTAGGTGTAGATAGTGGTTATATGCATTTAGCTCAGCTATATTTTAAACCAGAAAACATCTACATATATACTAATAAAAAAGGAAAATGGGAACATCATTTATTAAGATTTCATAAAAACGGTTCCAAAGTTAACGAAAAATTTGTATGAGTATAGACACAATAAATCATAATGGTAATTCTTTTTATAGATTACAAGCCGAAGGTTTTGCTTCACAATTTGCATTTTCATTTGCAAAAAAACTTTGTAAAGGTGAAGGATTAGACATTGGTTGTCATAAAAAAGAATGGGCTTTACCTGGAGCTACACCTATAGATAAAATATTTGAAGACGAATGGTATGCAGAAAATCTTCCAAACAAAAAATATGATTATATTTTTTCTTCACATTGTTTAGAACATTTAGACGATTGGGTAGGAGCATTAGATTATTGGACTGAACATTTAAAAGTTGGTGGAGTTATGTTTTTATATTTGCCTCATTATGAACAAACATATTGGCGACCATGGAATAATAGAAAACATATTCATATACTAGAGCCTAAATATTTAAGAGACTATTTCAAAGCAAGACCTTTTCATAACATATGTGTAACTGATGGATACGATTTAAATTATTCTTTTTACGCTGTAGCGGAGAAAAAGTAATGATGTTTGGTAGAAATCCAGGTACAGATAAAACCTGGATGAGAATTCCTAAAGATAGCATTGGTGCAGAATTAGGTGTATGGCGTGGAGATAGTTCTGCAAAGTTTCTAAACAATGCAAAACACATACATTTAGTAGATAGTTGGAGTACTATTACATATGAAAACTCAGATGAATTTGGTAATTATCAAGCCTATCTTGATAGGTATTCTGTACTTGTAAAGTCTAATAATCCAGAAGATTTTCAAAAATACTATGACAAAATTTATAATAGTGTTGTAGAAAGATTTAAAAATAGTCCTGTAACAATTTATCGTATGTCAACTAAAGAATGGTTTGAAAGTTTTAAAGAAAAATTAGATTGGATATATGTAGATGCTAGTCATAGCTTTGAAGGATGTTATTATGATTTAATAAATGCTGTAAAATTTATTAAGCCAGGTGGACTTTTATTTGGGGATGATTATGGAGATAAAAAACCTAATGTAAAGAAAGCTGTAGACAAATTTATTGCAGAAACATCTTATGAATTTAACAATTTTCATTTAGATCAATTTGAGGTTAAGATATAATGCACCCTACTTCAATGGAAAATATGCGTCTAGCAAAGACAAAAATACCTGATCTAGGAAACAAAATAACAATAGTAGATGTAGGTGGAAGAGGAACAAAACAAATACCTGTTAGATCTTATCAAAAAGTTTTTAAAGACATATACAAACATTATTACGTTGCCGATATAAATGAAGGTCCAGGGGTTACTCATGTTATGCCAGCACCATACAAATTGCCATTTAAAAACGATTCAATTGATTTAATAGTATCTGGACAAACATTAGAGCACGTAAGAAATCCTTTTAAAATGGTAGCTGAAATGAAAAGAATTTTAAAACCAAACAAATATATGATATTAATAGCACCTAGCACAGGACCTAATCATGATGATATAGATTGTTGGCGTTTCATGGCTAACAGTTTTGAATCAATAGCTCAGGAGTGTGATATTAAATTTATTGAATCTTGGATAACAAATGATGCTGTTTGTGATAAAAAAAGTTATAGATTTTCTAGTAGACGACATATTTGGTCAGATCATACATTCATAGGACAAAAATATAGAAAGTATCAAATGGGAAAATAATGGTAATGACAAACAAAGATGCGGCGGAATGGCAAAAACAATTAGACAATTTACAAACGTCTACTTTAAAAGAAGTGTTTTTAAAACATAAATGCACTAAAGGTATATTAAGTTATGATGAAATTTATGACGCTGACTTTAAAAAATTAAGAAATAAACCAATTAATATATTAGAAATAGGTGTAGATCGCGGACGAAGTATAGCTGTCTGGTTAGATTATTTTCCTAATGCTAAAATTTATGCTATAGATATTTTTGTAAGAAAGCATGAATCTCATATTGAATCTCTTCAAGACAACAGAGTACAATATTTAAAAATAGACAGCACTGATCCAGATGTATACAATCAAGTTGCACAATGGAAAACTAAATTTGATATTGTAATAGATGATGGTAAACATACTCCTGAAGCAAATGCATTAACATTTAAAAACATTATTCCTTTTTTAAAACCAAATGGCATATATTATATAGAAGATATTTTTCCTATAGACCAAGTAACTAGACCCGAACTTAAAAATTTAGGATTTGGTATTAAAAAATTCTTGAAGAGGCATTTTCGAAAAACCAATAATGAATTTACACAAGACAAATGGAAAATATTTACTAATGCTCTTAAAGGATATAAAATTGAAAAATTTGATCATAGAAAAAAAAGCAATGTATTAAACAGTTACATTTACAAAATTACAAAATGAAAGCATTTATAATAACAATATTAGATACTGAAACGCCACTAGAATATAATAAGCATATATCAGCACCAGTGGCTACGCCACAAAATGAAAATAGTATTGCTTACAGTAATAATGTTATTAAATCTATTAAAGAAACAAATTCTGATTTAGAACCTATTCTTTATCCAGCTGTTACTCCTGCTACAATGTGGAACATTAATTGGACATGGCCCTGGCATAAAAAAAGAATTTGTGAAAAAACAAAATTATTATTAAAACCTTATAAAACATATGATATCAATAAAAGAATTGCCGCGGCAGGTAGCCATTATAACTTATGGAAAAAATGTGTAGAATTAAATGAACCAATAGTAATTTGTGAACATGATGCATACTTTACTAGAAAATTTACACCTTTTGATTTTGAAGGAGGTTGTTTAGGATTAAATGATCCTACAAATGCTACACCAAAAGCAGAACTTTTTCATGACACATTAAAAAATTTAGGTGAAGGAGTACACGATGCACCTTGGGTAATGAAAAAAGAAATACCACAAGGAATGGCAGGCAATAGTGCGTTTGTCATAAAGCCATGGGCCGCAAAAGAAATAATTAAAGCACAAGACGAAATTGGTTGGTGGCCTAATGATGCCATAACTTGTAAACAACTTTTTCCATGGATTAAAGTTGTATATCCATACTATTCTAAAGTACAAAACATCAAATCAACTACGTCATTATAAAACTGGGCAATAAATATTGGTAGTACAATGAAAATATTAATAACAGGTAATAAAGGTTTTATAGGTTCAGAACTTTCTAAAAGACTAGAAGAAAAAAATCATAAAATTTTTGGTATAGACATTAAAGACGGAAAAAATATATTTACGGCAGAATTGCCAGAAGTAGAGTTAGTAATTCATTTAGCCGCTATAGGAGGAGTACGTGAATCAATGTCTGATCCTAAAAGATATTGGGATATGAATGTTGAAGGAACTAGAAAAATTTTAGAACATTATCAAAAAACAAGAGTGCTATATGCAGGTTCTAGTTCGCAATATGAACCACATTTAAATCCTTATGCCGCTACAAAAAATGTAATAGAATACATACCTCATCCTAATTCAGTGTGTATGAGATTTCATACAGTTTATTCTAAAACACCAAGATTTAATATGTTCTTTGACAAATTATTAAATGGAAAATTAGAATATGTTACTAATCATAAAAGGGATTTTATTCATGTAGAAGATTTGTGTAGTGCAATATTATGTATTATAGACAATCCATTTTTTAAAGGATCACTTGATATAGGTACTGGACAAAATATTAGAATAAAAGATATAGCACCTAATTTACCTGTAAGAGATATAACGCTGGGAGAACGAGAAGAAACTTTAGCTGACCTTACTAAAATAAAATCCTTAGGATGGGAACCTAAATGGACAGTACAAAAATTTTTAAAAGAGGAGGGGTTTGATTTATGAAAGCAGGAAAAATATGGGGACAAACAGAATTAATACACGCCAATGGCGTATTAGAATTTCATAGAATAGATTTTAAAAAAAATGGAGTTTGTTCTAAACATAGACACAAATATAAATGGAATGGCTTTTATGTTGTTTCAGGCAAAATGATTGTAAGGGTTTGGAAAGATGATCAAGGTTTAGTAGATGAAACATTACTTAATGCTGGTGATTGGACAAGAATTAAACCTGGAGAATATCATCAATTCGAAGGTGTAGAAGACGGAATTGCATTTGAATTATATTGGGCACAATTTGATCATAATGATATAGAAAGAGAAAACGCAGGATTTAAAAAGAATGATTAATATTTTTATAGGATATGATAACAAAGAAAAAGTAGCGTTCAATGTGCTATCATATAGTATATTAAAAAATAGTACCAGACCTGTTGCTATTACTCCTGTTAACTTACAAAATATAAAAGACAATTTTACTAGGGAACGAAGTAATATAGAATCAACAGAATTTAGTTTTAGTAGATTTATTGTTCCACATTTAATGAATTATAAAGGTTGGGCATTGTTTATGGACTGTGATCAATTAATGTTAACAGATGTAGCAGAATTATGGAGATTAAGAGATGAAAGATATGCTGTCCAAGTATGTAAACACGATTATATACCAAGAGCTGAACAAAAATTTTTAGGACAAGTACAAACAAAATATGAAAAGAAAAATTGGTCAAGTTTTATGTTAATGAATTGTGATAAATGTACAGCACTAACACCTGATTATGTTAATAGTGCAACAGGATTACAATTACATCAATTTAAATGGTTAGCAGATGAAAATCTAATAGGTGATTTACCTTTAGAATGGAATTGGTTAGTTGGAGAATATCCTCGTAAAGATGATGTTAAGAACGTTCATTTTACAGAAGGTGGACCTTGGTTTGTAGATTATTTGCAATGTGATTATGCAAATGAATGGCAACAATACTTTGATGAATCTAACAAAAGAAATTTAATAAAATAGGAATAATATGAATAAATGGTATGCAGTTGATCACAATGATGCTATCCTAAAAAACTGGATGGCTGGGATTAAACAAGTTACAGGCTCACCAGACCCTAGTGAATATGACCATTGGGATAATATTAAAACAACACCTTTAGTTAATTCTATATCTATCAGGGGAATGACTAATCATAAAATTATTAATGAATGTTGGAGGACTGGTAGAAGTTTTTATTACGTTGATACAGGATACATAGGTAATAATCAAAAAAGAAAAGAATGGCATAGAGTAATTCGTAATAATGTACAACATCAAAAAATAGTAGATGTTCCACCTAATAGACTATTTTCTTTACAATCTTCTCATCCAGAACTTAAATGGAAAGGTTGGAGAACAGATGGTGAAGCAATATTACTTGTAACACCTAGTCCCAAACCTTGTAGATTTTATAATGTAGATCGAGACAAGTGGGTACAAGATACTATTGCAACATTACAAAAACATACTGATAGAAAAATTATTATTAGAGATAAAGTAGAAAGACGTAAAAGAGTTGGTTCAGGTCATATATTTTCTCAAATAAAAAATGACAACATTTTTGCTTTAGTCACTTATCAATCTATAGGAGCAATAGAAGGAATAATTGCTGGAGTTCCAGCATTTACAGGTGCACCTACTGCCGCTGATCCAGTTAGCAATCATGATTTAACAAAAATAGAAAACCCTTGGTATCCAGATGAGGAACAAATTTGGAGATGGCAAAAATGGTTAGCATACTGTCAGTACACTTCGGGTGAATTATCAAATGGCAATGCATTAAAAATGTTACAAGAAATGGATTTACAATAATGAAAAGAGTAGTTGCATATATGAAAGTTATTCCGCCAGGAAACAAAAGTCCACAAAAGCCTTTAATTATAAAAAATTTTATAGAAGGTGTTAATGCAAGTGGAGATCAGGGTTTAGTTTCTAATGGTTGGTCAATTATAGACGCAGATGTCTCTGTTATTCAAGGCTTTGTACATAAGGATTCAAAACAAACACGTCATTTACTTTTAAGAAAAAACGTTTATGAAAATCAAATTAAAAAAGGAAATAGATGTTTAATCGTTGATAGTAGTTTATTTTTATGGGCTGATCCTAAACAAGAAAAAACATATTTAAGATATGGCTTTGATGGAATATTTCCTAATACAGCAGAATATTGTAACAAAGATCCTGATCCTAATAGATGGGAAATTATTAAAAAGAGTCTTAATGTAGACCTTAAGCCTTGGAGAACTACAAGTAGAGATGGCTTTATATTAATTTGTTGCCAAAGAGATGGTGGGTGGAGTATGGAAGGTATGCCTGTTATGAATTGGTTAAAAGACGTCATGACTAAAATTAGAATGTATTCTGATAGACGTGTTAAAATTAGATTTCATCCTGGTGACAAAAATACTGCAAGACATCAAGCAATGATTAGAGAATGGATAAAAGCACGAAACGTACAATTTCAAGGAGTAGAAGTTAGTTGGTCAAAAGATATTAGAGATGAATATGCTGGAGCATTTGCAGTTGTAGGACATAACTCAAGTCCAACAGTGTCTAGTGTAATTGAAGGAATACCTACCTATATAACTGATCCTGTACGAGCTCAATCGGCTCCTGTAACACATCATTCATTTGCAGAAATAGAAAAACCTAGAGAGTTTGATAGAGAATTATGGGTTCGACAAATGGCACAAGTACATTGGACATTGGATGAATTAAAAGATGGTACTGCTTGGAAACATTTAAGGAAGTGGGTTAAATGAAAAATTACAAAGTAGTAACTACCTTTAATAAAAAAGGAATGGATTTGTATGGACAAAGATTTATAGATTCTTTTAATAAAAATGTAGATAAAAGTATACGACTAGATATATTTGCAGAAAATTGTAATCCACAAGGAGATGAAAGAACTACAATTCATAATAGTGAAGTTATTACTAAACTAACAGCTTTTAAAAATAAATGGAAAGACGTTCCTAAAGCAAATGGTATATGTCCATTTCCTGAAAAGCGTCCACGTGACCATCATAAAAAATTTAAATGGGACGCAATAAGATTTGCAAATAAAGTTTATTCTGTATTATATGGTGCAGAAGACGAAAGTGTAGATTGGTTAATATGGATAGATGCTGATGTTGTTGTACATAGTCCTTGGCCCGTCCATGACTTTACAAAATTATTTCCTGATACAAGATGGTTAACATTTGTTGGTAGAGGAAGAGGTTCACAAACATGGCCCGAGTGCGGATTTTATGGAATGAATTTAAAACATCCTTCCTGCAAAAAATTTTTAAAAGATTTTGAACGTGTATATGAAGATGCCGAAAATGGTATATTTTTATTATCCGAATGGCATGACTCATATGTATTTGGACAGCTATTAAAAAGTGCAAGACTACAAGATGCAGATGTACTAGATTATAGCGAAAACATATACAATAAGACTGCAAAGACGGGCGGAGGCGGGCATCCTTTCATCAATTGCGTACTAGGTACCTGGCTTGATCATTTAAAAGGAGATTCTCGAAAACAAAAAGGAACTAGCTTAAAAACAGATTTAATGATAGGTCGTAACGAAGAGTATTGGAAAAATATATGAAGTTTAGTGTGTTTACAAATTTTGGTTCTTTAAATAGTGTTCCAGTTTTTAATGCAGTTAAACAAGGTTTATTAAAATTAGGACATGAAATAGTTGAAAACTCTTTAGATGCAGATGTGGCTGTTATATGGTCATTACTGTGGCACGGAAGGATGTTGCCTAATAAAAGAATATGGTGGGAATACCATCAACAAAATAAAAAAGTATTAGTAATAGAAGTAGGAAGTATTAAAAGAAATATTACTTGGAAAGTTGGTGTTGATGGAATAAATCGAAGAGCTGACTTTGGTCCAATGGGTGCAGAATATAATGGTCCTGACAGAGCAAATAAATTTAATTTAAAATGTAGTCCTTGGAGGACTGATGGTGAACATATATTAATATGTTCTCAACATGATAAAAGTGAACAATGGAAAGATATGCCACCATTAAATGAATATTTGCATGAAACTATTGATAAAATTAGAAAATATTCAAAAAGAAAAATAATAATAAGAACTCATCCTAGATGTCCTGTTCGATTAAATCTAACACACGAAAGTCAAGTAGGAATGCAAATTCCTAAACAAGTAGAAAACAGTTATGATGACTTTGACTTTGATTTAACAAATTGCTGGGCGGTAGTTAGTGAAAGTAGTAACCCAGGTATTACAGCAGTTCTTAAAGGAATACCAGCATTTGTAGGTAAAGACAGTCTTGCATATGACGTAGGAAATACTGATTTCTCCCACATAGAAGACCCAAAAATGCCCGACAGGCAACAATGGCTCCAAGATTATGCATATACGGAGTGGACTACAGAAGAAATAGCAGAAGGATTACCATTTTCTAGATTGACTTTTTGATAATACCAAAGTATAATAAAGGTATGCAACAAATCTCAATCGAATCTTGTTTGGAAATGATGATAGGTTTGAGTGACAAACCAGTTAATCCGCCATTTATTGTATTAGATAAAGACAAAAAAATATTAACCGACATTGCCAAAAAAGTTTATAGAGGTACTGCTTTAACTGATAGACAGTATGCAACTGTAAAAAGAATCTTAAAAACTAGTTATTCTACTCAATTTAAAAATAGAGACATTGATATTCATGCATCATCAACTATATTACGTAAAACATTAAGACAAATAGACAGAAGTTCTTATATTAAAATTGGAAATTATAAAGAATTTGTTTACGATCCTTTTAGTTATTATGCATATGAACCAAATCATAGAGTCCTTGTAATAAGGTTTCCTTTTAATGTTACATATAGTAAACTTATGGGAGAAGTTAAAAAATGTTTTCCTTTTTATAGAACTCATAAACAAAAAGACAAAAACAAATATGTTCTTCCGTATAATGAACGTTTAGTTCATAAAGTAGTAGAGAAATTTAAAGGCAAAATAAAAGATATTGATCCAACATTATTGGAAGTTCATGAAAGATGTGAATACTTTTATGATAATAAACAAGAATTTCTACCAGGAATTTATGATTTCAAAATCAAAAATTGTTTACCAAAAATAGCTGAACACTATGTAAATAAGTTTGGGCAACCTAGTCCTAGTAACTTATTTTTATTTAAAGATAGAAGAGAATATTTAGGATTAAAATATTTTAGTGGACTACATTTAGAACAATCGTTAGCCGATCAAGATGAGTTTACTAAAAAACTTGTTCAACGTAAAGCATCTGTAGTTATTGTTGAAAAGAAAAAATGGGAATTAAAACAAGTAATAAAAACAATGTTTGATTTAAAAAGAATTCCTTTATTGGTAGTTTTACCAGTATTTCCAAAAAAAGATCCTGCTGAATCTTTAGAAGCATCACATAAAATTTTAAAAGACTATGTGGACAATAAAGACATTTCGGTATTGTTTAGATTAGAAAACATGGAATCTGGTATCAAGTTTAACGAATATGTTCGAGAAAATGGACTTAATAATAGTCTTGCAAATAATACAAAAATAGTGTACATTAATAATAAGAAGATTCCAAAACCCTTATTAAGATTTAATTGGAAGCCTGAAGGCGTATTATGTCTTGATACTACAAGGAATTACAGTAAAGTAAATTCTTTTGAAGAGGAGTTCGACTTGGTTGTTCAATATGCTACTGAAGAACATAGTCCTTGGAATCCATATTTTGTTATGGAAAATATATGAGTTGTAAGATAGTAATTAATGATGAAGTCAATGTAAAAATTGAAGGGCTACCTGTTGATGTACGAAGAAAAATAGCAAATAGTTTAAAATGGGAAGTTCCATACGCAAGATACTTGCCTCAATATAAATTAGGAAGATGGGATGGTAAGATTGGTTTCTTTGGTTTAGGTGGTAGCGGTTTTGTTAATCATTTAGATAAAATTTTAGAATTACTTAATAAACAAGGTGTTGAAGTTGGCTCAATAGAAGATAAAAGAAAGAAATATGATTTAAAATTTCAGCCTATTGACAAAAATTATTTTGGAAATAAAACATGGCCCAAAGGTCACATTTGTGAAGGACAAGAAATTGTACTTCGTGATTATCAAGTAGATGTTGTTAATAATTTTATAAAGCAACCACAATCATTACAAGAAGTTGCCACTGGTGCAGGGAAAACAATTGTTACTGCTTGTTTATCTAGTTTATGTGAAAGACTAGGACGAACTGTTGTAATAGTACCCAATAAAAGTTTAGTTACACAAACAGAAGAAGATTATATTAATGTAGGTCTAGACGTAGGAGTATACTTTGGTGATAGAAAAGAACTTGGAAAAACACACACAATTTGTACGTGGCAATCTTTAAATGTTTTAGATAAAAAATCAAAAGCTGGACAATCAACATTATCCTTAACTGAATTTTTAAGTGGTGTACAAACATTAATAATAGATGAAGTGCACCAAGCAAAAGCAGATGTTTTAAAAAAATTACTAACACATCATTTAAAAAATTCTCCAATAAGATGGGGATTAACAGGAACAATCCCAAAAGAACAATTTGAATTTCAAAGTTTATTAGTTGCTATAGGTCCTGTTATTAATCAAATATCTGCAAAAGAATTACAAGATAAAGGTATATTATCTAAATGTCACGTTAATGTAGTACAATTAGTTGACACATTAGTACATAGAACATACCAAGAAGAATTAAGTTATTTGGTTACAACTCAAGATAGATTAGAATACATAGCAAAATTAATAGGCAAAATAAAGGAAACAGGCAACACACTTATATTAGTAGATAGATTAAAGGCAGGAGAAAAATTAGAACAAATAATTCCTAATAGTGTTTTTATTAAAGGCGAAACAAAATTGCAAGATAGAAAAGAACAATATGATCAAATTTCTAGTGCAAATAATAAAATAATAATTGCAACATATGGTGTTGCATCTATTGGAATTAATATACCTAGAATATTTAATTTAGTATTAATAGAGGCAGGTAAATCATTTATAAGGGTAATACAGTCAATAGGTCGTGGCATAAGAAAGGCAAAAGATAAAGACTTTGTTCAAATATGGGACATAACATCTACTTGTAAGTTTGCTAAAAGGCATCTTACACGAAGAAAGAAATTTTATAAAGAGGCTAACTATCCATTTACTGTAGAAAAAGTACAATGGAATTAGCACAGAAAGAAAGAAATGAGAATATTAACATTAGAAAACGAAACTTTTTTACTGAATAAATTACCAGAACACGTATCAGATGATATGTGTTTTTCGGTTTTAGATAATAGCAATCCTAAGGAACCCGATTTCTTTTTTATTCCTTTAATTTATATAGAAAGTTTTAGTAGTCCGGCTATTGTTTTAGATATAGGTGGGAATGAATTAATAATGCCTTTAGATTGGAGTATAGGTGTAGGCGATAAAGAAGATAGTACTTCTGTAGAAGTTGTTCCTTTAACTAGTATTACAGATAGAGGTTTTCAAGCATTCTTGTTTAATCCTTTAAATGGATTTAAAGCAGAATTTATGGAAGTTAAAGTGTTAAATTTTTATAATGATATTAAATGGTATTTTCCTAAAGTAAAAAATAATCAATTAATATCTACACCAATCACAACAGGTAAAGAACCTCTGTGTGCATTTTTTGTTAAAGATATATCAAGACAATGTGAAACTATTGAATATGGATTGTTATTATAATGGGTAGACATAGTAAACAAGAACCTCAAGGTAAAGGTATGAACATGGATGTTCAATACGAAAAAGGTAAAGCGTGGGACGGTCAAAGTCGTCCATCTGATGATGCATATAGGAAAGGATACGATGCTATTAACTGGAACAACAAAAAAAATGTCAAAAAGAAAAAGAGAAAACCTAAAAAGAATAAAAAGAACTCTTAAAAATGGATTTATAATTAAAGCACCTGTGTTAAAAATACCAACAGGAAAAAGTGGGAAACCAATAGACGTTTGGTTAACGCAAGAATACTTACCACAACTTTTAGATTTAATTAAAGAAAAAAAATTATCTTTAAAAGAAATACAAACAATGGACGGAGGTCATATTAAAATTACGTTTCATGATCCCAGACACGCAACATTATTTGGATTACATTATGAAAAAAGCTAGAGAAATTACAAAAAAAGAAGTAGTAGCTAAAAAACTAGGAATAAAATATATTTACGAATCGCCAGATGGTGGAGAAACTGTATATCAACGAGAAGTAGGAAATTATACTGCCGAAAGACAAATGGTATCTAAAAGTGAGAAAGCACACGTAGAAGATGAGTTCAAAAGACGTCATCGTTACATTACACCAGATGCAGTTAAGCTATGTTGGAAACATAAAGGATTGCAAAAGGCGTGGGAAAAGTATATAATGTTATTGGAGTTATATGGTCATTCAGAAGAATAGATTACCGTTAAAGGATATTCTTGCGGCTATAGATATGAAAGCTAAAAACATTTGGGATGAGTTTTCAGCTGACGAACAAAAGCAAATAGGCTTTTATATATTGAATAGATATGCAAGTTCAGTAGTAGGTAAAAAAGAAGATAAAGAATTAACTATTTTAAAAACAAATGAATATTATAATAAAAACTTTTTTACTTTATCTAAACATAAAAAATTATTATGGTATTTGCTTTGTATGACTGCAAGTGATAGAAAAAAAATTACGTTTCATCCATGGATAGGATATAAACATAAAGAATATGGAAGTAAAACAAAAGCAGTTAAGTTTTTAAAAAATTTATATCCTACTAAAAAAGAAGATGAAATACAATTATTGGCAACAATAAATTCTGTTAGTGTGTTAAAGACATTAGCACAAGATTTTGGTATGTCAAAAGAAGAAATTAAAAAAGTATTATGATAGAAAAGTTATATTCTTGTAAGCATTGTACCGCAAAATTTACTAGAGAAAAAACTCTTGCTGTTCATATGTGTGAACAAAAAAGAAGATTTTTACAAAAAGATGAAAGAAGAGTTCAATTAGGATATCAAACTTTTATTAGATTTTACCAATTGTGTCAAAAAATGGAAAAAGAAAAAACATATGAAGAATTTTGTAAGAGTCCTTATTATACAGCATTTGTTAAGTTTGGAAGTTTTTTGAGTAATGTTAAACCTTTATATCCACAAAAATATATTGATTATGTTGTTACTAGTGGAGTAAAATTAGATCATTGGTGTAGAGAAGAATTATATGAAAAATATTCTATAAATTTAATTTTAAAAGAAACAATGGAGACAGCAGTAGAACGTTCTATTAAATCTATGATGGATTGGGGAGAAGAAAAAGAAGCACCATGGCATGATTATTTTAAGTATGCAAGTTTGAATAGAGCTACACAAGATATTAGAGATGGTAAAATTTCTCCATGGCTAGTATTAAATTCTAAAACAGGTAAGGAAATGTTGAATAAATTTAATGATGAACAATTACAAATTATAAGTCGTATGATAGATCCTAAACATTGGGCAGTAAGATTTCAAAGAGTACCTGCAGATGTTGAAATAGTAAAAGGCATAACCAAGGAGGCAAACTTATAATGACAAATACTACTAAATCATACATTAAAGGAAAGTATCGTATAAGGGAATATTATACTGATGAAAATTTATGGAAAGAAACAAAGACACTTATTAAAAAGAAGAAAAAACCTAAGAAGAAAGAAAAACGTAACTGGTTTAAAGGATTAGGAAATAAAGAATGAAAGAAATAGAAGTAAAAATAGAAACGTTTAAAAATAAAGATGTGGATTTTCTTGACGTACAAAAACACATTATTAATTTATTTGAGACAGAACAAATAACTGTAGAAGGTAAAACTGTTGAAGATATATCAGATTTACTATATATGAATCTTTCAAGAAGATGGGATGGACGGGATATATCTATTCAAATAACTGACGAAAGTAAATGTGGTTGTTCAATGTTATATCCAAAGGATCCTAAAATTGTATTAAACCCTAATCAAAGAAATATTGTTGTTAAATGCCAGATATAGATATAGACTTTGCAGATAGATCTATTTTATTAGATAAAGTTAAACACAGAATTGCTAAATTAGATTCTGGTAAGAAACATAATACTGGCGTATACTTTACAGAAGTACCACACGATCCAGTAAACAATTTATGTACACTTGATTATGATAAAGCAGAACAAAGAGGATATTTTAAAATAGATTGTTTGAACGTTAGCATTTATAAAGATATTAAAGATGAAAAACATCTTAATAAATTAATAAACACTGAACCATTATGGGAATTATTAGAAGCAAAAGAATTTGTAGATCAAATTTTTCATATTAATGGACACGTGGAAATATTACAAAAACTTAAACCTACAAACATAGAACAATTAGCGGCAGTTTTAGCAATTATACGACCAGCAAAAAGACATTTGATTAAACAAAATTGGGATGAAATAGATGAACAAGTATGGAAAAAACCTACAGACGGAAGTTACTTTTTTAAAAAATCTCACGCAACTTCATATGCAATGGCAGTAGTAGTGCATATGAATCTTATATGCGAACAATTAAAAGGAAATAATGACCAAAAGCCATAGAAAAAGAAGTCTAGTTAAAACTCTTACATGGAGAATTTTGGCAACTACAGATACATTTTTAATAAGTTGGCTTATTACAGGTGCGATAACTTTAGCAGGTGCTATTGCAGGTATAGAAGTTATAACTAAAATGTTTTTATATTACCTACACGAACGAGGTTGGAATAAAATTAAATGGGCAAAGGAGACTGGACCTGAAGAACACACAACTATATTTCCTTATTTTGATTTTCCATATGAACTTCCTAGTTCAAAACATGATAAGAAAGATCACTGATTGATTTTTTTGATTACTTCTTTAGGTTTTCTGACTAGTTGAACTGATCTTCTTTTTGTTCTTTTTACAGCAAGATTGTTTAAATTTGTGACGTGGCCCATTTTTACTGTAACATCTTTAGTATTCATTATCATTAAAATTTCCCTATAATTTTGCATTTCTTTTCTTAAAAATATACCAATAGGAATCATTCTATTAGACTCCCACCACCAAGTTTTACACAAGGCTACAAAATCAGCTTTCTGACTATCGCCCTTTAAGTCCTGATAGATGTACATACTAGTGATTGCGTGGTCTTGATTGTTAATTACACCAACATATTCCTTACCGCCATACTCTACTACACTTATGAAGGGGAAATCTTTCTCTATGTCTTCTTTTAGCATTGTTATATCTAATAAATACGTTATATTGATGGTGTGTTATGCAACTTATACGAAGATATTTATTAAATAATAGAATAGTGCTTACTGCGAATTTGGCAGGGCACATTACGAGGTATAGATCCGTGTATCAAAGAAATATAAACGTTTACAGAAATATAGACAATGTTCTTCAATTTGAAGTTAAAAATGCTGATGAAAAAGCTGTTAGTATCCTTAATACATACACACCTAAGTTTAAAATGTGGAATGAAGACGATACTTTAGTTGTAGAAAAGGATGGAACTATTATAGAAACATCTACACCAAGCAAAGTAGGGCAATTTACTGTAACATTATCTGAAAACGATTTACTAAATCTTAAGCAACAATATATGAGTTATAGTGTTTATTTGTATAATACAAGTACTACTAAAAACGTTTTAACTTATCCTAATTCACACTTCGGAAGCCAAGGAACAGTATTTCTAAGTACTAGTGAATTTCCAGGACCTAAAGTATCACACGAAGTTAAAACATTTATTCAGGACGGAGATAACAATTTAATATATAATTCATCTGCCCTTACAGCCGATCCGGCAATAAACGGAAATTCAGCTCTTCATACAGTAGCATACTATTCTACAGATGCTGAAGGTACATTAACAGTTCAAGGTACTTTAGACAATCAAGTAACTACTGGTACAAATTGGACAGATATAGAAGTAACCAATTTACTTGCTACAGACACTCTCAAATATGTAAATTTTAATGGCGTTTTTAGTCATTTAAGATTTAGACATCAAATAACTGCGGGCACAATAGACAAAATATTAGTTCGAAATTAATTGACATTTCCATAAAATAGTTTTATAATGTATGCATGAATATCGTATATGATGCATTATTAATTCACTTACCCCAAAAAAGAAAACAAACACCTAGCGGATGGCTATCTTTTAATGCACCTTGTTGTCAGCATATGGGAACATCTGCTGATACTAGACAACGAGGAGGCTTAATTGGCAGTGTTGATGAGGGTGTGAGTTTCCATTGTTTCAATTGTGGTTTTAAAGCAAGTTGGAGGGTTGGTAGAAATTTATCATTTAAAATGAAAAGGTTCATGAGATGGCTTAATATGCCAGATGAACAAATCACTAAATTAGCATTAGCAGTTCTGCAAATCAAAACAGATACAGTAGGGTATCAAGCAATAACACAATTACCAAAATTTAAAAATAAAGAGCTTCCTGAAGGTGCAAAACCTTTACATGAATGGGAAGAACAAGACAAATACTTTTATCAAGTTTTAGAATATGTAGACAAAAGAAGTCTAAAGTTAGATGATTATGAGTTTCATTGGGCTAAAGGTAGTGGTTATAGAGATAGATTAATTATTCCTTTCTATTATCAATCTCGTATAGTAGGCTATACTGCTAGAAGAGTTACTGATTCAAATAAAGTAAAATATCTATCTGAACAACAACCAGGGTATGTTTTTAACATAGATGCCCAAGATGATGATAGAAAATTTGTAATTGCAGTAGAAGGACCTATAGATGCTATTACTATAGATAGTGTAGCATTGTTAGGAAGTGAAGTTAAAGATCAACAAGGAATTTTATTAAACAGTTTAGGTAAGCACGTCATAGTAGTACCTGACAGAGATGATGCTGGACAAAAGTTAGTTCATGATGCTATAAATTTGGGATGGAGTGTAAGTATGCCTGATTGGGATCATGATATTAAAGACATTTCTGACGCAGTTGGTAAATACGGTCGACTACATACTTTGTATGCAATTATAAAAAACGCACAGGAATCACAATTGAAAATTAAATTAAGGATGAAAAAATGGTTTATATAAAAAAATTCTTTTCGTTCTTATTTTCTCCTATAACTAAATTTCTAGAACACAGAAAGTACAAGAAGAAAGTTAAAGAACTACAGAAAAGAGATCCATTTATATACAAATAAAATGATAATATGGGGAATAACAGGTAATAGTCACGATGCAAGTTTAGCCGTGATGAAGTGGGGACCTAACGGTTTAACAGATCATTATAAGCTAAAACTTCTTTGGGCCGGACTATCTAGAGATTTTAGCAATATCCCAGGTGATCCAAGTTTAAATGAGAAAATGTTAGCCTATGTTAGATCAAATCCTAGATGGGCATTCCCGGCAAAAATTATTTGGTATGAAAAACCTTTTCTAAAAAGTTTACGACAATTATACGCAGGACAAGGATCTCTGTTTCAAGAAAATAATATTAAAAAATATCTAGCTAAAGCAGGTATACATAAAGTTCCAATCGAATATGCAAAACATCATCATAGCCATGCGGCATATGGATATTTTACAGCACCTTTCTTTGAAAGAAATGCCGCAATAGTTGTATTAGATAGCATAGGAGAATTTCAAACATTTACTATATGGCACGGTAAAAGAAATCATTTAAAACAAGTATACTCACAAAGATATCCGCATAGTGTTGGATTATTTTATAGTGCAATGACACAACGATTAGGATTTAAACCAAACGCAGAAGAATATAAAACAGAAGAACTTGCTAAAAAAGGCAACTGGAGAGTTCATTACAGAAAGTTTATGGAAGAATTAGTTCGTTCTAGAATGCCTTTTAGATTAAGAGAAAACTTACATCGAGGAGCTAATTGGTGGAGACCTGAATTAAATTCAGAAGAAGATTTAGCCAACATAGCCGCAACTACTCAACATATTTTTGAATTGACTTTAGTTAGTATTAGTGGTTGGTGCCAAACAAATATTAAAGCTGATAATGTAGTTTTTGTAGGTGGTTGTGCATTAAACAAAACTGCTATTAGTAAATTACAACATATATGGGATGACATATGGATTCCACCAAATCCAGGCGATCCAGGTTCTTGTATTGGTTCTGTTTTAACAAAGTATCCAAAACACCTTGACTTTGATCCCGATGTATGGTACAATAAGGAAAATGGAAAAATCAAGACAAAATAAAGAATACGGATACGATATTCAAAAAGTTTATCTAGAAATGATGCTAGGAAATGCAGAAGCATTTATTAGATGTCAATCTATATTTAATTACAATTTATTTGATAGAAAATTACAAGGTGCGGCAGATTATCTTGACAAATATGTTGCTGAACATAATGCATTACCAACAACAGATATGATTAATGCAAATTGTAAAACAGATTTAAAAGTACCTGAAGGTCTTCACGAATCCCATTATGATTGGTTACTAGGTGACTTTGAAACATTTGTTAGACATAAAAGTCTTGAAAGAGCTATATTAAAATCTGCAGATATGTTAGAAAAAGGTGACTATGGTCCAGTTGAAGACTTGGTTAAAAATGCAGTACAAATAGGACTACACAAAGATTTAGGTACAGACTATTTTAAAGATCCAAAAGAAAGATTAATGAAATTAAAAGATCAAGCAGGTCAAGTTAGCACAGGCTGGTCAACATTAGATAGAAAACTATTTGGTGGATTTAATAAAGGTGAACTTAATATATTTGCAGGAGGATCTGGTGCAGGTAAATCTTTATTCCTTACAAATTTAGGTTGTAACTGGACGTTAGCAGGATTGAATATTTTATATGTTAGCTTTGAATTAAGTGAAGAATTAATATCAATGAGAATAGATAGTATGCTTACTGACATTCCTACAAAGAAAATTTTTAAAGAATTAGATGGTGTTGAAATGAAAGTAAGAATACTTGGTAAGAAATCTGGTAAATTCCAAATTAAGTATATGCCAAGTGGCAAAAATGCAAATGATTTAAGATCATTTATTAAAGAATATGAAATTAAAACACAAAGTAAAGTTGATGTATTGTTAGTTGATTATCTTGATTTGATGATGCCAATATCTAAAAAAGTATCTCCAAGTGATTTATTTGTTAAAGATAAGTTTGTATCAGAAGAATTAAGAAATTTATCAATGGAATTAGGAATTATATTTGTAACTGCATCACAATTGAACAGAGGTTCAGTTGAAGAAATAGAATTTGATCACTCACATATAGCAGGCGGTATTAGTAAAATACAAACTGCTGATAATGTATTTGGTATATTCACTAGTAGAGCAATGAGAGAACGTGGAAGATATCAAATACAATTAATGAAAACTAGATCATCAAGTGGTATAGGTAGTAAAATTGATTTAGAATTTGACATAGATTCATTAAGAATTAGAGATTTACTTGAAGATGAAGACGCACAAAAATATGATAAACGAGTAAGTCAAGTATACAATACATTAAAGAAAACATCACCTGAACAACCACAAACAACAGCCGTTGACCCTAGCAAAGGTACTAGAATACCACAAGCTAAAACAGAAGGCGATTCTACTAAATTGCGAGAGTTTTTATCTAATCTAGACAAAGAGTAATAATGAAATTATATAAAAACAAAAGATCCAACATACATAGACATGGCTTGTCTGCCTCTACTAATATTAAAAAAGGTCAAAGAATTATCCAGTATAAAGGAAAGAAAATTAGTCACACTAAAGCAGAAACAGATCCAAAGTATGATAACGATAAAGAGATTTACTTGTTTAATTTAAACGAACAGTACGATCTTGATGGTGATTTTAAATTTAATACTGCTCGATTAATAAATCATTCCTGCAATCCTAACTGTGAAGTTTTTGATTATAACAGACAATTATGGATTTTTGCTATAAAGAATATTAAAAAAGATGAAGAGTTAACTTATGATTATGGGTTTAGTTTTGATAAAACAGACTACAAACAATACCCTTGTAAGTGTGGATCATCTAATTGCGTAGGTTATATTGTTCGAGAGGGATCAAGGTGGCGAATAAGCCGCGAAGCGGTCATCCGCCAGAAAGTAAGCAGTCGCGAAGCGACGCGGTAGCATTCGGTAAACAGATTTTATATGATTTTTCTTTTGACGCCTCTACGTTTAACGTCTAATGTACTACAATGTATTCCACCATCCCAATACAAATAATGGCGTTGCTCCACTACGTGGCAATCAATGTGTAAGGATTTTAGTTTTTCAAATAGTTTAGGTATGTGTCTTGCAAACACAATATTGTTTCTATCTAATATTAATACGTTGAGATCAAAGCAAACTTCTTGATTATACCCTCTCCAATTCTCTAAATACTTGTCTAACCAAGCAACATCCATTTTATCTCGTGCTTTAGCATAGTCTTGAATATATCTATTCATATTTAATGGGGGCAAACAATCACTTACATCTAATAACTTTTTGTTATGCAAACACTTAGGCAACCAATCCATACCAGCATGAATAACTGTTTCATCATCTACCATAATAAAGCCATGGTCAATATGTCCAAATTCTTTAACCCGTGTGCCTTCGTTAGTAATAAATCTATATTCAGGCAGTTCACGTTTACACCACTCTAATCCAGTTTGACTTCCAGGACCTCGTGTATTAATAATAAATGCATCGCCCGCCTTAAACATTGTAGCCATATGCCACAACACTCTATCAGATAATTTTTCTACATACGTTTTATCATTCATAAACCATTCGTCTGTAGTGTTTAAATCTATAAGCATAGGGGCAGGTTGACTTACCCAACGGTGTCCTTCACGGAATAATTTTTCAAATATTTTATAATAGCTAATAGCATCAAAGTATCTGTCTGTATAACTTGTATAGGCTTGGACAATAGTATTACCCATAACCATATACTGATCTCTTGGTACGATTGGTGCAATTGGTACATCGACTTTAAACTGTGGCATTTTTATGGCATCATAGTTGTATACTGTAGGACGAGTTACTTCAATACCTCCTTTTGTTAGGAAGTCTGCTAACGCATCTAAATCCTGTTTAGTTTCTTCTAGGATATGATTAAATTGATTAATGTTGCCTTTAGTCAACAAATGATCCACGTCGCCAGGAGCATACGTGTCTCCTACGATTACAGATTCTAATGGATCATATTCTGTGTAGATCATATAACATATCCTTTGTTTATAAAAATTTGTATGCTGTGTCGCACTACATCTTTACTTGTAATTTGTGTTATTGCGTGAGGAAAGTCTTGTGGATTTAATACTAATCTATTTGCTATAGGTTCTACAAACTCTCCTGTAGTACTAGTCCAACGATTTTTCCACATAAAGAATCCGCCATCATTTGGATCCCATTCTGCGTTCATAAAAAACGTTATGCCACAATAGTCTACGGCATCTGTTTTCCAATCTGATAAACGATCACAATGAAAATTTGAATAATAAGGCGCTCTTGTTACATGATATCTTACGTCAAAGTCTGCTTTGTCCCAATCTATTTTACAGTACTCTTGTTCTTCTAGTTCATTCATAAACATAGTTTTTGCTATGCCTTCTACACGATATAACTTAACATTGTCTAATCCTTTATGATCGCTTTCGTCATGAGGAATTTCCATAGGAGACTTTTCATTTTGTAATGCATCTACAAAGTTTTTATAAACTTCTTCGCTAAGAAAGTTATCTACTATTTTCATTTTATTTGTTCCTTTAAAACATCAAAGTATTCATCTGTAGCACTAATAGGGATAATAAAAAACTGTCTATTATCTCCTCGTTTAACATCAAAGATTAATCCAAAGTGTCCTACAATGTCATATCCAGCTTCTTTAAAAATAAATGTTGCCCGTTCTTTCAATGTGTAATGTAATTCAAATGGCATTTCTTCGTGCAACAAGTCTATATATTTTAGGGTACTGAGGATGCCTGCTTGGCTAAAATTGTATGTAAATCCATGTTCCCAATCAAAATTATCAGGCAACACTTCATCTATTCGTGGGCCATACAAAGTAGCACTCAACGGAAAAAAGCCTGCTGATATGGCTTTGCCCATCGTGAATATATCGGGCTTGACAGGCAATTTATACCATCCGACAAAACTGCCTGTCTTGCCTCCCCCTATAAAGATGTCATCAAGTATTAACACAACTCCTTGTTTTTGAAGTTGAGTTAACTTGCTCCAAAATTGTTCAGAGTTGGGTTGCAACGTCTGACTATAAGAACAAGTTTCTACAATGATACACATCACTTCGCTCCAATCGATGCTGGAGATATCGAAGTCCTTTTTTAATCTGATGACTTGGTCATACGGTTTAAGCGTATAAAAAGGATCACCAAACAAACCGTCTCCCAGGTTGTAATTTAAAAATGTACTACCGTGGTAACTGTTTTCAAAGCACACAATCTTTGTGCGTTTGTTTTGTCCTACAATTTTTTGATATGCTGAAGCTAATTTAATTGCTCCTTCGTTAGCGTCACTGCCACTTAATGCAAATATACTTTTATATCCACACATTTGAAACAGTTGATCCGCTAACATATAACTGGAATCATTCAAATATAAATTTTCGTTTCTTACAATACTTTCTGCTATTTCAGGTTTAGCTTTCATATTATTGTGTACGTAATCTAATATGTCTGGTCTATTAAACCCTAATAAAAAACAACCATAGTGTAGTAAAGGATCAATAATCTTTTTATTATCTTTAATATAGCCATACTGCCAATGCGGTTTGGCTACATTAGTCAGTTGTTGGGTACCCGGTATTAATCCTTTTAAATGTTTCACTCTATTCTATTCTTAACTCTATTTGATCATATGTTATATTATTATCGTTTTTAAATGCGTGTTTAGATTCCAATTTTATTATAATTGGTTGTTGAACAATTGCAGGGTGAGATAATAATACTTTTTTAAAATCTCCTTTGTGAAATTCTTTATCTAACATAGATTCTTGATCATTAATTTGCAATTTAACATAATAATCTTCTACTAGATCTTCACTACCTCCTACAAAGTTTTTTCTATCAAATGTTGTACTAATAACATTAGTAGCTGGATCTATTACAAATCCAATAATAACTTTTTCAGAACTACTAGTCCATTTTATATCATAATCTAATACCAATTTACTTGGCATTTCGTTTGACATTTCCACTTGTTTGCTGTCTGTTATTGGCAACATTTCTTCTGCATCATTTATATTTTTGAATACAACATTGTTATTAAATGAAATATTCAAATTGTTTTCATACCCGTGTTGAGCTTTGGAAAAATATCTTTTTCCATCTTCTTTAGGGCACGTAAGTATTAAAGTTTTATTCATAAACTACCTCCTTAAAAAGTTCTAGTGCTTTATTAAAACTTAAATGTTCTCCTGTATCCTTATTTAATATTGTAAATGATAAGGTCCATCTACTTTGACCAGCATTAGGATTATATGTATCGTGCAACTGACCTACGTTCATTAAGCTAGGTTTATCTATAACTGCTTCATGTACTAGCTCTAAATCTTCGTTATTAGCACTATAACATTTATAACAGTCTATATCAGGCACGACACCAGCTTCTTCTAATCCTTTATTAACTTCTGTCGTATCATGTACAATTTCTTTCAACTTACTTTCGTCTTTGACTTTCCACCAACGGGTAACACTATTACTAGGTCCCCAAGTAAAATTAATTTTACAAGCATCATTTACGTCTGGTTTAATTGTCATATCATTATGAACTGGAATACTGCCGTTTGTTTTTGTAAAAAATCCTTCTACTACATTACTAACTTTTAAATTATATTTGCTTAACCAATCTACAAAATCTTGTTGTGCAACATCATTACCCATATACGTTATAAAATCATTTTCTAAATCTTTTTCAAACATTTTAGGTTTGTTTACTTGTTTAATATTTAAATATCTATGATACTTGTTCATTTTATTGTCCATCTAACACATTGTATAAATCTAGCAAATACATTTTCTTCAGCATAGCCATATTCTTCCATTTCAAATAGTAAAGGAGTATTACCTTTCCATTTAAAAGTATTTGTAACTTTATAAAGTTCTTCTGCTTTTATTTCTTGATTAACAATAAGTGCTTCACCATTTAATTTAAAATGAAACTTTTCACAACCTATTCCAAACTTATTGTTAAAATAATTAAATTCATTTGTAGGTGCATCTATTAAATTAGTAAAAATTATTTTCCATTCATCATCTGATACTTTAGAAAGTTCAATGGTTGCAGTTTGTTTTATAAACTTATCTTTCCAAATTTGTTTTCCTGCTATTTTTAATATGTTATGTTCTTTTATATTAATATTTGCTGTTCTAGTTATGGATCCTTTTTCCATTTGTTCTTTAGATAATTCTAATGTTGACCAACACTCTTCATCGTTCCAATATGTGTCCATAACATCTCGTAAGTCATTACTAGCAATTGAAGAATTAACTTCATCATCCGATCTTAATACAGGATAATAATCAAATTGTAATATCATTATTCTGCTTGTCCTATAAAATGATATATGTATTTTATTTGTTTTCCAATATTAAATCCACAATGTTCTGCATCTATTTTATCCCATTGATATACAGCACCTTGTTCTTCCATATGATAACAATCTTGTTCAACAATTAATGTACTACCCATACAAGGATTTGAAATATGACAATGATATCTAACAAAATTATCTTTTGGTACTTCACCTATTACTTCATTTATTTCTTTATCATCAATATGAGGTGGAACACAATATCCTGTTTTCATTTCGCTAATCCAACACATAACAGGTAATACATTTAACCAATTACCAAATTCTTTATTAACATTACCAAAACCATCATGAAAGGTTTCAAAATTTATTATATTGGCAACATTCTTAAATGCCGCTTCAATTTCTTTTTTATCTTGATAATTTGAAGGAGTTGTCTCGTATTGACGTTTTACACCGTCAAGGTTTTTGATTATCTGATTCCAATCGACTTGGAAAAACTTTCCAATATATTTCTTCATAGGGGTAAAAATATTTATGAAATGGTGTTTTTGAAATTGTAAGAAAAGGCTACGTTTTGGTGGGGGTTGGTACGCATATTAAAACATAGACGAGACCCTTGTAGTGACGTGTATGAGCTTATAAAGTGCTAATATAATGGGCTTTAGAGTTTAATCTAATAACCCATTATAATTCTATATGTCGTGAATATTTTTAGTTTTGGATATTTTGGTTAGAATATAACCCACAGTACTACTACTGCTACAACGACAATTCCTATCTTCTGTACGTTACTTCCTTTAGTCCAAAGTCCTGTAACTTTACTAATCATATTATTCATAATTGTCTCCTTGTCTTAATTAAACAATATTTATCTAATATTAGTAGTATACATTAGGAACCGACTGATTGCCAAGGCAAAGGTTTACCATTTTCATCGCGTGCCATTTCGCCCGTAGCTTCAATTACGGCACACATTCGTTTCTTTCCACCAAAATTTACGAAGAGGCAAGGCTTAACTTTTTGCCCTTTATGAGTTCTAAAGTGTTGTTCTTGTTTTTCCGGTTGAATACCTCTAGGACGGCCCATGGGACTCTAGTCTCTTTTTCCCATTGGAAGTGTTTGGGTTTTAGAAGAGTCAGTTCCTTTTTTACTTGTCCAGTATACATTAACTTCTGGCGCTTTGGAATGCATTTGATAAGACTTCACAGCTCTTTTATAGCCTAAAGATTCTATTACTTTTGTATCTTCACCTTCTGGTAGGATTGGATCTACAAAAGTATATTTTCTCATTTTTTTCATATTCTTTATTCCTTTCTTGTGTCACTTTCATATTTATATGTAAAAACAAAAACAAGTCTAAACATCTCTAAGAAACATTTTTAAGGTTAAATACACTTATAATGAGTGTATTAGCAATATTTTTCACGCTAGTAGTACTAGCAGTAGTTGGCGCACTTATTGTTGTGGCAATGGAGAAGTAATGTTAGCAAGAATAGTATTCATAATCAGTTTTATATTTGTAACTACTGCAACTGCAGGTACGTTTGATTATAAAAAACAAGACTGGAAATGGGAATCTACTTTTGATAGTATAGTAGTTGTTACTGGTCAAAAAAGTGGCGAATCAATGACATTTCTGGGTCCGGACGACTCACCTAAAGGACCATTCGATAAAGACCCTTATAAAGATTTTTTTGACGAACGTGGAGAAAAACCAGAAATTATTGTTCCACCTAAAAGTTCTTTAGGAACAGGTTTCTTTATTAACGATATTCATATAGTAACAAACTATCACGTTGTTAAAAACATGGACACTTTTACAATATACACATGGAGTTTTCCATTTGCAGTAAAAGAAGTTGTGCTTATAGGATACGACGAAACAGTTGATATTGCTGTATTAGAAGTTAAAGAAAAAGTAAAACATAGTCATCTTGATTGGGCAACAAAAAATCCTATGATAGGAGATGATGTTTATGCATTAGGGCACGGTTTAAATTTAATTTGGTCATTTACAAAAGGCATATTAAGTTATGACTATAGACCAAATCCATTGGACAGTTTTGTTCATTACTATCAAACTGATGCTGTAATAAATCCAGGAAACTCTGGGGGAGTCTTACTTAATGAACAAGGAGAAGTTATAGGTGTTAATACTCTTTTAATTTCCCCAACAGCTTATTATGTAGGTTATGGTTATTCTATTCCTTGGAAATTAGCAAAAAGAGTTGCAGAACAAATTATTCAAGTAGGTCATCATACTAAACCTAGCATAGGAATACAAATGGGAATAATAGATGACAAAGAATTATTTGTACAATTAACTGGTAGAGGCATAGAACATTTTTTAGAAATTAAAGAAGTTATGCCAGATTCGGCGGCAATGAGATTTGGATTAATGGCTGGTGATATAATAGTTTCTATGGACAATGCTCCTATTAAAGTAGTACCTGATGTAATAGAAGTGTTATGGTCAAAAATGCCTGGAGACTCTGTAGACTTTGTAGTTTATAGAAATTATGAATACATAAGCCTTTCTGTAATATTAGGACGAGTAGAAGTAGAAGTTACAGAAATGATAGATGTTGAAGAACTATATGATGAAGAAGAAGAATTAGAAGAAGAATTAGAAGAGCAAGAAGAAATACTAGTACCACAAGAGGAAAAAACTACATGGTAACATTTTTTAAAGTTTTATTTGGATTTATTGCATTTATTTTAGCTGGCGGAATCTTTTTTTATATTATACTCGATCTTAAACCTTGGCGAAAAGAAAGTCGTAAAAAAATATTGACTTGGTTGAAAAAGAAATAAATGGAATGGCTATTTGTAATTTATTATGTTATTGCAATAGTTTTCTTAATATGGATGACGTGGTTTAGAAGAGACTAATGGATATATTGTTTGGCATTTTAATATCAATTTATTGTGGTTGGATCCTAGCACAAATTATTATAGGATATTTAGAAGAGGGTATGAAGTAATGTGGAAAAAATATAGGAACTGGAAAATAAAACTAATTCGTAAGTACCCGGTTTGGTGTGCATGGGCGGCTTGGCTGGAAGGAATTATAGTTGGCTTAATAATTTACCATTATTTCTTTATGGAAAAATTAAGTTGTTGTGGAGTATATGGGTAAACAATTAATATTGTTATTAACATTAATATTTTTAACTTCATGCTCTGGATACAAATTCAATTTTACTTGCAATGATTTTTCTAGTGAATTAAGTCTCGAAGAAAATTATAAAAAAGCAAAAGAATGCGAAAAGAATCAATTTATGTGGAAGAGGACGTTTTAATTTATGTGGTGGTGGTGGACATTTTTTAAAGAATTATTAATAGACTTTACACCTTGGATCTTGACTATATTAGCAATTTTGTTTATAATAGCAATAACGATATGATCAAAGAAGGTGTAACAGAACAAAATTTTAGTATGAGTAGCCACGAGATCTACAGATTTCCGTGCATAGGAGTTTGTAGTATTGATCTCAATAGTGGATATTGTTTAGGTTGTAGTCGTACTTTGGAAGAAATATATAAATGGGAAGACCCTAATACTTCAATGGAATGGAAATCATTAAATGAAAAAGAATTAAAAACTAGATGATTAATCCAAAAATTCAAAAAGAAATCAACAGACAAAAATATTTTACTTTAGGAGCGTTAATAATTATGGTAATAGTAATTGGTATTACGCTTTACATAGTCGGTTGACTTTACACTAAAAATATAATACAATTCAATTATGGTATTAAAGATTCTTACTAAAAACATACAAACAGTAGGACGCCAAAAGAGAGAGCAGAAAGAAATAGAAGAATTCGCGGCAAAAATAGCACAACAACAAGACACAGGAGTAATAAATTATGGCAAAGAAAAAAGTAAAAGAACATTACGTGAAAAAACTTCTTAAATCTTTAGATCTTAAACGTAATAAAAAAGCAACACACAAAGTTATTAATATTAATAACTACGAAAGATTTTGGGAAGATTCTACACCTAGAGGTCATCAAATTAGAATCGTATGTCAAGATAATTCAACATTACATATAAATTTAAATTGGCCTAAAGGTTACAATCCTAGACTACACAAAGTAGATCCTAAAAGATGGAATATATCTTAATGAGTGTATGCAAAAAACAAAACTAGAATACGTTTGGCTAGACGGTTACAAGCCTGAACCTACCTTACGATCAAAAGTAAAAGTAATAGATAGAATGGTAACATCCATTGAGGAAGTTCCTCTATGGGGCTTCGATGGATCTAGCACACAACAAGCAAAAGGTTCCGAATCAGATTGCATATTGCAACCTGTAAAATTATTTAAAGGTCCTTTTGAATCGGACTGGTTAGTATTATGTGAAGTACTAAACAAAGATAACACAACACACGAATCTAATTCTAGAAGTCAAATTGTTTCATCTACTGAAAAAGATTATTGGTTTGGCTTTGAACAAGAATATACATTTATGATGGGTGAATTTCCTTTAGAGTGGCCTATTGAAGGTGAACCTAAAGAACAAGGAGATTATTATTGTGGAGTAGGTGCATCTAACATAGGTAAAACAGGAAGAAGAATAATGTTTGAGCACGTTGATAATTGTATAACAGCAGGTGTATCTATACACGGAACAAACGCAGAAGTAATGTTAGGACAATGGGAATATCAAGTGTTTGGTAAAGGTGGAAAAAATGCGGCTGATAATGCCTGGATGGCACGTTATATACTTTATAGAACAGCAGAAAAATATGGAATAGATATTAACATCGAACCTAAACCTATTAAAGGAGATTGGAACGGTAATGGTATGCATACTAATTTTTCAAATTCTGCATTAAGAGATCAAGGTGGTAAAGGAGTTATTACTAACATTTGTGAAAAAATGAAACCTTTACACAAATCACATATTGCAGTATATGGTAGCAAAAATGATGAACGCTTAACAGGATTACACGAAACTCAACATATTGACAAATTTAGTTATGGAGAGTATGATAGAGGTGCAAGTATTAGAGTTCCTATGATAACAATTAATAATAATTACAAAGGTTATTTAGAAGATCGAAGACCAGCCGGCAATGCTGATCCTTACAAAGTCGTTAACCGTATTATAACAACAATAGAACATCAATAATGGATTCAATAATGAAAAATGTTCTCCCTTTAATGGATTGGAATTCTAATAGATGGGACGGCATTATCAGACCTTACTCTCAGAAAAGCGTAGAAAAATTACGTGGTACTGCTAACATTCAATATACTCTTGCTGAAAGAGGATCAAGAAACCTTTGGTATAAACTAAAAGAATTACCTTACGTAAGTTCCTTGGGTGCTCTTACAGGTAACCAAGCACTACAACAAGCCAAAGCAGGATTAGATGCTGTATATTTGTCAGGGTGGCAAGTGGCGGCAGATGCAAATACAACAGACGAAATGTATCCAGACCAGTCATTATATAATACTGAAAGTGTTCCTCGCATACTTAAAAAAATTAATAATACATTTATTCGTGCAGATCAAATTCAACATATGGAAGGTAAAGAGAACATAGATTATTTTTTACCTATCGTAGCAGATGCTGAATCAGGATTTGGTGGTGTATTGAATACACACGAAGTATTCAAACATATGATTAGAGAAGGTGCATCAGGAGTACACTTAGAAGATCAATTGTCTTCAGCAAAAAAATGTGGACACATGGGTGGAAAAGTTTTAGTACCTACTAGCGAAATGATTGAAAAACTTGTAGCGGCTAGACTTGCCGCGGACATTATGAAAGTTCCATTAGTAATAATTGCAAGAACAGATTCACTTGCTGGTGCTTTAATTAGAAGTGATCACGACGAAGTAGATCAAAAATTTATAACAGGTGAACGAACTGCTGAAGGATTCTTTAGAGTAAAAGCTGGAATGGATCAAGCAGTTGCTCGTGGACTTGCATATGCTCCATATAGTGATTTAGTATGGATGGAAACTAGTAACCCAGACATCGGAGAAGCTAAAGAATTTTGTATAGAAGTACGTAAAAAATTTCCAAATAAGATGTTTGCATACAATTGTTCCCCGTCATTTAATTGGAAAGCTAAACTAAATGACAAACAAATAAGAAACTTTAAAGACGAATTAGGAGAGATTGGTTGTAAATTTCAATTTATTACACTTGCAGGATTTCACGCATTGAATCATAGTATGTTTGATTTAGCTAGTAAATATAAAGAAACAGGCATGACTGCTTTCGTTGAACTACAACAAAAAGAGTTTGCGGCGCAGGCACAAGGATTTACAGCAGTTAAACATCAAAGAGAAGTTGGTGCAGGATACTTTGATGAAGTATCAAAACTAGTTACAGGCAGTAGTACGTTAAGTGCTTTAGAAGGATCAACTGAAGAAGAGCAATTTTAAAGTTTATGAGCAAAGAACAATTAAAAAGAATTGACGAAATAGAAGAACAAATTGAAACTTTAGAAGACAGTTTAAGAACTGTTAAAAAAGTTACACCGTTGCACGACCGTACTTGGTTTGTAAAATGGATTTCAGTAGGATTAATTTGTGCCGCGGTACTATGTAGATCTGTAGAAGAAGTACCAAAGATGTATGATGTAATATTTTCTGCATTAGGTACTGCAGGTTGGTTGTACGTTGGGTTTTCTTGGCACGACAGAGCATTAATAGTTTTAAACACAATACTATTATCAATGTTAGCAACAGGATTATTTAGGTATATTATACAATGGACAATGTAAAGAAAAATTATTTTAATGCCAGCAGATAAACCAAAAACAAAACGACCTTATACTAAAGTAAGAATGGTTCCTGAAGATTCTAAAATGAAGGATCACGCATTTTATTATTATGCATTTAAACCTGGTAAGGGTGAAAAGAAAAATATGAAATTAAGAATGCGAAAGTATGATCCAGTTACCAAAAAACATATTTGGTGGGTCGAGAAAAAATTACCACCTCACGCTCCTTAATTCTATTTTGGTAGAATTTCTAATTGCGAATAGTACGCATTTGCAGTATACTAAATACATTAAAGGAGAAACATATGTCATTTTTATTACATGAACTAATGGAACTTGCCTTGTTAATTTCTGCAATAGCAGTAACATGGGCAGTACCTAGACCGGCTTGGCTATCACGACTTTATAATCGTATTGGCAGAGCATTTGGTTACAATCCACAATACAAATAATTTTTACAGCTTTTATCTAAAGTATAATATATCTTAAAACATATTATAACTTTTATCAATACTAGTGTAAATACAGTTGTAATTTAATAGGCTAATAGGCACTTTACTAGACAACTAGGCAAAACCAGGCATAAATGGAGGCATAAATTATGGCTACAATACCGCTCTTGATAATCATCTTAGGAGTGTCTTGTTTATTCTTTCTCATTACGATATGGTTGACTTTATTCTGATAATGTATTAACATAGGGTAATGATATTTAGAATAATAATATACGCATTTCTATCATACATTTTTACAATTATGTTTGCCGCTATTGTGGGCAGAGAATATTTTGTTAAGACAGGATTTGATCTTAAATTTGAATATGTAATGATTTTAATTATGGTGGTAGGAATGGATATTATTAGAAAATTTATTCAAGGAAAATAATTAAATTTTATAAAATGTAAATGTTTTCCAACCTTTATGATAGCTATAATGTAAAGGTTTCCACCTATCTACTTCATGCATTCGTCTAACCCAAGCCTGACAATAGTCATCATCCCAATGAGGATGGTCTACTTTTATCTTATAAATTTTACCGTTTTTAAGGGCTTGTTGGTTTAATTCTACTAGGTGAACGTCGGGAAAATCGGAGTTTGTGGAATCTTTTATGATTTTACGCCGCCTGGCGTATTTTTTAGTTGCCTTCTGCATACTAAAAGTATATTTATCATCTGGGTCTAAAATAAATACAATTATGCGATATATTGAGTTCAGAAAACTATTTGAACAGGAGCCCGGAACTGCCCCTATAAATCCGGTAAATCCTCCTCCAATGCCAGCTCAACCAGATGGTCCAGAAGCTGAAAAAATTAAGGATAGAGTAATTAGAGCTTTAAACAAAAAAAGAGCAGACGATCCTATATTTGATAAAGTTTATAAAACTATAATTGGCCCACAATTAGATAATAGAATTCAAAGATATATTGCAAAACATAAAGACGCAGACATAGGTGCTTCTGAAATGTCTTTCTTAATTAAACAAATACCTCAATTAGGCACTACACCACAAGTTAAAGACTTTGTAGAAAAATGGAACAAGGGTGCTGATTATATTAACATTGAAGCACTTATTCCTAAAGCTGGTATGAATGCAAAAGCACCTTTATCATCAGTAGTAGCAGATGGTATTCCAAAAGCATTATTCCAAACACTTGCAAAAAATCCAGGAGCATTTAAAAAAAGTGATGCTGGTCCTGCCGAAGGGGCATTAGCTATGATGAGTAATAAAATATCATATGCAGAAAAAGGTGGAGACCTAGTTATTAGCGGACAAAAAATAGAAATTAAAGGTGGTGGAAAAGGAAAAGGTGGTGGAAGAGTTTATAATGACCGTAAAGGAATGATTAATCAAAGCGGTATGACTGATGTATTAAGACAAGTAGGTTATACTGGAAATGTTACATTAGCTCAAGGAATGGGTACTAAACCTGTACCAGAAAACTTTCCAAGTAGAGAATTTACTTCAGCAATGTCTACATCATTCTTTGGAAGAATAGTTCCTGAATTAACTAATACTTGGAGAACACCTCAATTTAGATTAAACTTTAATAAAGCAATGTATGACGATTATCAACAGTCAGCTGGACACATTGGAATATTAATTATTGGTGCAAACAATTATCAGTACATCACAAACGGTGAACAATTAACAACAGTTACAGGTGCAAGTTATCTGTACTATCCTAACGCAAGACAGCCTAGAGATATGGGCATACAAGTCAAAGTAAATTAAGATAAATATTATTATGGCGGCAAACGGTATATCAACATTGGCTAATAAGAAACTTCGACAAGAAGCTAAACTATCTGCGGCGGCTACAAAGCGTGGAACAACAGGTAGACGTAATACACTTAATCTTGGACAATTACCAACGGTATATCAAACAAATAATACCCTTACTGATAATGCTAATAGCGGTGGATTAGTTGTAGGTCGTCCTTGGACATAATAATTCAATAATTCTATAATTCCTAATAAATACTCATATAATGAAACGACTAGATGTATCAAGCGAATCGGCTGTAAGTATGCCAATGAAGAATTTGATCTCAATAATCATAGCAGTTGCTATTGGTGTTTGGGCTTACTTTGGTGTGATTGAACGTTTGAATAATTTAGAAACCAAATCTACATTAACAGAAAAAGACTTGACTCAAACCGAAGAAAGACTTAAAAATGATGTTGAAAAGAATAACGAATTTCGTATTAAATGGCCCCGTGGTGAATTAGGCTCTCCACCAGCAGACTCAGAACAATTCATGCTTATTGAACACATTGCAGGACAATTAGAAAAAATCCAAGAACGTATGGAAGATATGATGAACAATGGCGTTAACATTAAAAGACTACAAGAAGACGTTAAAGATTTAAGAGAAGACGTTGAGAAACTAAAAGACGGACAAAGAACATTAAAACATCAAAACGGAAGCTAATATGAAAAAAATATTAACAACAATTTTTTTATTATTATTTTGTACAACCGTACTAGCATACGAATATAAACCAGGTAAGAAACATATAGAAAAATCAGGTGTGATTGGTTTACTATTATTTTTAAATGGTAAAATGATTGAGCACGTTTTTAAACCAAATTTATCAGCGTGTATGAAATCTAAAAGAATAGCACAAAGAGAAATGGATTCAACTAGCGAGGCAAAAGGAGCAAGAGTTGTGTTTACTTGTAAAATACTTGTTGCAGATTTAGAAGAAGACTCTCAAACGAAATATGGATTAAGAATTATTAAAGTTCATTCAGGAGGTGAATTATAATATGAAAAAGTTTTTATTAACAATATTATTTTTAATGTTTAGCTCAGTAGCATACGCAGAATGTACAGGTTGTGGTGATGGTGGTCATGGTACTTGCATTGAGAAACCAGGACATACACATGATGACGAACAAGGACATGAGCACGAAAAAGGTACATGGTTAGATCATAAACACGCAAAAGTCGAAAAAATTATGATTGAGGAACACGCACAATCAGACTCTACACCGGAAAATGGCGTTGTATTTGCAGTATGTATTTTTGCTATTGCTGAAGATGGATCTAGAGTACTAGTAGATCATAGAGCATCTGAAGACTTAATGGATTGCTTGAAGAATAAAAGAATGGCAGAAAGAGATTATAGAGATCCAGAGAAAAGAAATAAAATGTATCCTGGCTCTACTGTATTCACTATGACTTGTGATAAAGTAAACGCTAAAGTTAGAATTAAAGAAGACGGCAGTTGGGAAATACTTGACATACTAGGACGACACGAAGAAGCATATCGAGAAAAAAAATCCTGGGAATAAGATCTCATGCGTAAATTATTATTAACTTTATTTTTTATATTATTTGCCTTCCCGGCATACGCATTAGAATTATTAATGGCACACAATCCTAAATGTGGTATTTGTCAAAAATTTATAGAAGAAGTAGCAGTAGACTATAACGATTCAGAAATAGCTAAAAAATTACCATTAAAAATTATTAGTGTATATGATCAACCTCAATGGTTTCAAGAAGCATATGCTGAAGGACGAATTAAAGTTATTAGAGGAACACCAACATTTATTGTATGGAATGGTAGAAAAGAATTAGTTAGACTTGTAGGTTATAGTAATAAAGAAAGATTTTATAGAAGAGTAGAAGCTATATTCACCCACGACAGTTCCATTAAGAATTAAATATTATCAAAATTCTTTTGAATATCAATACCTTCTAATTCAAAAGGTTTACCTTTAGGATATGACGGTTCAATTTGAAATTCTTCGCCAGTGGAATCATTTTTACAACCTGCTACTAACCAATCCCATTGAAAGTTCATATCATTTACAAACTCCCATAATACGTCATATGTTTTACGATCAGGATCCGTTTTAAGTAATTCTGTTTTGCAGGCTTCCATAGTATCATATGTTTGTTGCATTTGAAACGTTTGTTGTGTTTCTATAGGAGATTGTCCTATAAGGTAAGCAAGTATTAAAATTTTATACATTTATTTGACAAGCATAGGTACAACAATTATGAAGCCTAACATTACGGCAACATAATAAATTAACCAGTGCGTGATATTTTCTGATGGTTTAAAATTAAATTTCATTTAGATTGTTATTTAATTGGTAGGTTTATCGTAGAAGCTCGGTAATGGATCTGTTAATGCTCTAAAATTTACTCCTGGCATATTGAAAGTACTTTTAACTAGGACTATAGGTTTTTTAATAGTTGATTTGATTGTATTAATTTTAGGAGAATCTAAGCCTTTCCAATAACCATCGATACTTAAATCTTGATCAGGAAAGTTGTTTTCCAAAGTTTTTTTGGTATATTTGTTAGATGCAAGAACGTATAAATGTTGACCTACTGTTTTGCCAGAGGACTTGTGAGATGCCATATTAACTACAGCACTTACCGCCTGTGTTTCGTATTTTCCAGTTACACCTGCGATTGCACCATTAACTGATAGAGTTCCTTCAAGAGTAGAGACTAACGGAAGTTGAGCACAACCATTTAGTAACACTATTGATAATATTATTCCTATTAAACGTTTCATAGTTATATTATTTAATAACGGCATATATTCATTTACAGAGTATTTATCCATTAACACTATAGTTAATTCATAATATAGCATATAACTTACTATTGAACAACCTTAAATAATAGGTGTCAAAAGGGGTGTTTATGAAAAAGAAAACGTTTATGGGGGAATTAAAGAAAGAATTCCACCAATATATAAAAAAGATGCGTAAAATTGTTAAGAGTATTTTTAATAAAAACTAATTAAGTTTCAATATCTGTTCTTACGATATGTTTTCTTAATGCTCTTACTAGTTCTTCAGTTTTATCTACAACAGCATTTAAACCTTTATCCTGTATCCTCATTTTTATCATAGCTCTAACTAGTTCTTCAATTTTATCTATAATAGCAATTAAAGATTTGTCTGTGATATAATGGTGTCTTTCTCTTAACTTATCGTATTCTTTTAAAGGAATAGTAACAGTTCTTAATGAAGTAACTTCATCTTCAAAACTTGCGTCCAATCCTCTTTGATGGTCGTCTGTATCATGTGACATATCTATAATATATTAGAAATATACTGAATTGTCAATGTATTATTTTGGCAATCTACCAAATAATAAAACCAAAAGCATCATTGACAACCTTTACTTAAAAATATATACTACTACTATGATAGACAAAATAAAAAATGGACTAGGAAAACCTGCTGGTTGGATGTATTTTATTCTTGTTGTTGCTTTGTTAATTATTGTATCAAACAACTCTAAAGATAAAACAAACTTACAAGCAGAAATTGATTCACTAACTAATGATATCTCAACGTTGGAAACTACATTAGAAGCTTCTGCAAATGAAATAGCAGTTCGTGATGATACAATTGATGGTTTGAATAATGCAATAGCAGGATGGGAAACAGATTCAACAACAGCTATGCTGGAATTGAATGACTCCGATACTAAAAGAGCAGAACTAGAACTAGCTAATGTAGAACTAACACTTACAGTTACAGATCTACAAACAGAACTAGATGCTAGTGCTTCAGCTTTAGAAGACGCAATTGCAAATCCGAACTGTCCGGTTGCAACTCAGTAAAAAAGAGTTAAAAATAAAAGGAGTTCTATGAGCGAAGCTACGATGAGATTCGCTGGTGCACAGATACCTGTAACTCGCGATTTGGAACGTAACGTCGAAACAATCAAAAAAAGTATTGATTGGGCTATTAAAAATAAGTGTGATTATTTAATTACACCCGAAGGTGCCCTTACAGGTTATTTTCCAGAATGGGAAACTTGGGAAGGCAGAACATTTAAAGATATAGACAATGCGTTAAGCGACGTAGAAAAATATGCTGGTAATAATGGTATAGGACTTGTACTTGGTACATTGTGGAAAGAAGAAGAAAGAACAGGCTCACTTAAAAGAAACCAACAAAGATATTATGATCAGACTGGATCATTAATTGGTACAGTATGTAAACAATATGTAATTGCCTGGGACGCTGTTGTACCTGGACACTATACACCTTTAATACATTTACCTGATCCAATTAGAGAAGATGGTCGTCCTAGTATGGATGTTAAAGTTGTAGGTATGTTATGTAATGACCTTTGGGGTTCTTGGTGGCTTGGCAGAGAAAATATTGGTAGACAAGCATATGAACTAGAAGCAGATATTTTAATTCATTCTTCAAATGGTGCAAGAGGATTAGATCCTATAGAAGATGAAGTACACGACAAATTTCATACAGGATGTCTTCATATGATGTCTTATGCCGCAGATATGCCACTCATTAGTGTAGACAATTCTATTACTATGCACGGAGATGAATCATTTACAGGACCAACTTCAAGCCCGTCGGGCGTATGGCATAAAGAACAATTAGTAAAAGTTCCAAGAGTAGGAACACAACATTTTTATTTTGATTTTGTAAAAGGAACAACAAAAAACAAAACTCAAAACTATTTGGATCCTGTAATAACTCCAATTTAATAATGTACACAAAAATTAAAAAAAGCATAAAGAAAGTCGTAGATGATATCAATGGTGTTGATATTACAAAAGTTAAAAAAGCATATGACGAAGCAGAACACAAAATTAAAAAAGCATACAAAGGTTCCAAACTAGAGAAACAAGTTGAAAACTTTTTTGATTGGTTAAAGGAATCTGAAGTAATAGAATTAGATCACGTAAACACTTTTGAAGATCCAGTTAGACCAGAGTTAGATAATAAATTTAGAACATCATATGGTAGAAAAATATATGGATTAAATGATGATAAAGGAGAACTTGTAGCTGTTATGTGTTTTGCTTTTACTAATCACATTCCTAAAACTGTAAAAGAATTAGAGTCGTTTAGTATAGATGCATACAACCAAGGTATCCACAGAGCAGGGATAGGTGGTAATGTTGCAATAGCTTATACTGTATGGTCAAAGAAAAAAGGTGGTGGTAAACGAATAGTTAAAGAAGTATTCAAGTTAATTAAAAAATCACACCACTTGAATAGACTAGTAACCTTATCTCCATTAACAGATATGGCACGTAAGTTTCATTTAAGGAACGGTGCTAAAGAAATTCAAGTTAATAAAGAAACTCAAAATTTTGAATACTTCCTAGAAAAACCCTTAAAAAAATGATTGAATTATTAGTATTTGCAACCTGCTTTACACTACTAGTTTTGTTAATTGGTAACCCATTTCGTTAGGTCTCTTAGGTCCACTCGGTTTCTTAGGATCGTAGGTTTTTTGGTCACCAAGTGCCCGCTCGGGGTGCTAAAAGGTCGGAGCTTATTCCGGAGCTACTTGGTCATCTTTTCAACACAATTGAGATTATTTGGTGAATAACAAGTATATTGTTATATCCTTTTTACGTCTGAACTTTAATGTATCAGGATCTATTTGATGAACATTAATAGGACCACCTAGCTTTTGAATCATTTCATCTACATCTATTAAATGATGAACTGAATTTTTTAGCTTAACCATTGGATCATCGTGCCAGTGTTTCATTTTGATTTTTGTTCCCCACACTAACGGCCACCAATGCAAAGGGTTTTGTCCATACAATTCTATCATAGCTAATACACCTACTAATGGAAATGCTGTAAATGGTTCTATATACCATGGCATTAATTCAAAGGTAAATCTATCTATTACGTTAACTATTCCCCAATATATTCCCCAAACACATAAACCTAATCCTAAGACAAGCCATTCTTCGCCTCTACTAAACTCTTCATCATCACGATCATTATATGAACGAGTTGTTATAACTGGGTGACTTGGTAGTCCTACACTACGTCCTATATAATAACTTCTACGCTTTTTACGTTTTGTTTTAGACATATACGAAATTGAATGATACGCTTATTCGTGGTTCTTGAGTTTCATTGACTCCAACAAAGTGTTCTAACCATGCTGGAAACATTAACAGTCTTCCTTCTTTTGGCATATAGTTTGCTTGGTGCCACAACCTTGGATCTATATCTGCTACTGGTTTTTGATCAGGTCTTATCATTGCCGCTCTATCTCTTGGATCGTTTAAGTGAAGAAAGCCACAGTTTTTGTTTACTTCTGTAGGAACTTTAACATAGTACACACCACTCCATGATGCATTTGCGTGACAATGCTTTTTATTACTAGCATCAGTTTTATTAACGTTTGCCCACATATTACCTATCTTTGTAGGTTGTGTCCATTGTTCATTTTCAATTACTTTTACTTGCATAGCTTGAAGTTCTAACAATAAAGGATCTGCCCATTCTTTAGTATGCATATCAGTTGTACTATGCCACCCTCCTTGATTAGTTACGCTAATACCAGGATCTTTACTTTGCCAATCTAATATGTGTCCTTGTAAGTCTTTATTAAGAGTTTGAGCATCAGGAACATCTATCCAGTATATAGGCGTTGGAAACCATAAATCTAAATTGAGTTGACGCTTAGGTAAATCTTTACTGTCTGAGTGCAGTCCTACACTTTGCATAGTCATACGTTTGTCCCAGCTCTTTTATTAGTAATTGCTTCTATAATATCCTTAAACATTATATCAATCTCAGTAACCATATCCCATAAGGTCGCCATATCTCCATATTGTTTTGCTAAAATGAATAGGATTAATATTAAGCATATTGAATTAAGGAGTGTAGCAATTTTAAAGATCATACTACTATTTAAAAGCATTAGGTAGGTTTGAATTTTAGAAGTGAGTATGCAACCTTAGGATATTAACTTATCTATATGCCCTGATATTACAAGATAGACTATTAGAACTCCTACAGCTATAATAAAGCGTAAAGACCAAACACTGACCTTTTCCCAGTACTGTATGTCTTTATTATCCATATTAGCTCTTACCCATTGCTTGTCTGAGGTTAACTTTGAACCCACGACCGTTGTTATAATCCATTAGTGCTATAACACAACATATAGGAAACGCAGACACATAGAATATGGGCATAATGATCCAACGAATGATTTTCATGACTTAAACATCTCGTACCATATCCATATCATTATTATAACAGGTAATACAAACAAGATGCCATATACTATAATGTCTACTAGCATAGTAATATTTAGTGGGTGAAAAGGGTATTACAACCATAAAAAATTGTAGTCAAAAAATTTGAAATGGGTACTTACACTATACCCATGGTTGCTTTATAGTACAGTACAGTGCAGAAATGGTTCTACAATGGTGTTTTTTAAATTACGAAAATATTATATAAAGTACTTTTCTTTTCAAGGTGGTGATTTTCCACCTATAGCTGTTTGTAAAACGCTTTTATGAAATTATATTTGTATGCCGACGCCCCGACAAAAAATATTTTTTATTTTTTTATTTGGAAAGTTTTTATTTTAGAAATAATTTCTTCTCTGTAGGCCCATGCTCCGCCTAATACCACAGGAATTATAATACATATTACAACAAAGTCTACCATCTAAACACACTTCCAGTTCACTTCGCATACGCCACACAAGGTCAGTAGTCCTACGGACGCTACAGTCACCACCAAGCCTAGCACAGATGCCTCTAGCATATTGCCTATGAACATCCTACTCAAACATATCATCTTATTCATCATCTTCATCTTCTTCTTTGTACTCCTCTTGCCCATTAGTTATTAGGTCGGGGATACTTACGAGGGCACGCGGAGTATCCCCTAGGTGTTGTTAGGCGTTAGCCTGTTAACCTCATTGTCTCGAGCGTTTGCGTGTTGGATCTATGATCCGATAAATTGCTCTAATGA